>OGGI01000119.1_pt1 | contig 85939 bp, 78 predicted proteins | sample 1571051 | NCBI WGS metagenome assembly OGGI01 (sample SAMEA2582075, study PRJEB24529) | metagenome | biome: Human gut stool | place: China | collected 2011 | reverse complement strand
GGCTACTTCATGTAATAAGATAGAAGTAATTTGAACAATATTCAATCCTGTGTAATTGTCAAGAAGCTTAGAATCGATCTCAACACGATATTTAGATATAGCAAAGTTAGTACTATTTAAAACTATATCGACGACCTGTTGAGAGTCATTAAACACGGGCATTACCGTTAGACCAAAGAAGATTTTATCTGTATTATTAGTAAAGATAACATCTTCGCATTTCGAGTCATCGAAAATATCGTTAAGTATTTTCTTAATGGAAGATAGTAACGCAGAATTATCAGGATCGACCTTTAATTGCATTAGTTCGTATCGTAACTCACCAATGCTTTCGAACAAGGCAGTATCGTCTTTTTGCATTTCGCACCCTCCTCTAAGGAAATAAAAGAGGACTAGAGGAATTATCCTCTAGTCCCGATTATTAGTCACTTAGAAATTAGTTAGTTTTGATAGGTGGAATTTGGAAGTGACCTGTAGCTGGATCAACTACACCGTTAACTTCGTTAGCATAATCTGCACGGTTAGCAGTGTAATCATTCATAGCGTTAGCACCGATGAAGTCTTTAACGTCGTCTTCAGGGTTGTTGCGTAAGCCAGTAGGATTCATAATATGCATACGTCCTTGAACAGGTTGATATTGTAAGAATAACCAACGTTCGAATGCAGTCATAGCTGGCAATGCAGTTTGACGAGCATCACGAATTTCGTTGCTTAAGTACATTTGGTAATCTACCACTTTGTAAGTAATACGCATGGAGTTACGAGGAATCAACAATACTACGAAGTTATTGTTGTTACGCATTTTGTTAGTGGAGATGAAGTTGTATACACGATGTTCGGAAGTAACAACAGTGCGAGTGAAGTCTAATTCAACAGGACCGATGTTGGAAGCTGTTTGATAAGTGTATTGTTGAGGAGCAATACGACGGATCAAGTCAGGACGACCGAAGATAGCGATAGTCATGTTTTCATCGTTCAATTCTTGGAGCATTTCAGTAACCATAGTTTCCAAACGATCCATGAATTGACCATTACGCCATACTACTGGAAGACCAGTGAAGTTAATTGGAGGAGTGAAGTCAAATGCTGCTTTGTATTGTTTGGATTCAGGCATAGCCAAGTAAGAAGCATCAAGATCATCACGGATGGAATCATCTTTCCAATGAAGAAGAGCAAGACGGATCATGGACATAAGTTTTGTAACTTGGTTTACGTCATAAAGAGCTTGAACGTCTTTAACTTCTTCTGGAGTGATAGGTACAGTTACATGTGGAGCTTCTGGAATTTGGAAGATATCTGTAGTACTGGACCATTCAACTTTAACAGTTGGGAATGCAGCGGAAGATACATCAAATACAGCACGAACAACAAGTGCTTCTACCAAGAAAGTAGTAGTATCGAATGCTTCAGTAGCACCGTCTTTAACTTTCAATGGACCACATTGAAGCAACATACGGTTCTTTTCATTCAAGTAACCCATGATTGTACCAGAAGCAGTTACTGTATCAGTAGCATTTTTCTTGAAGGAAATCATGAATGCACGATGCATTTGACGAACATGGTCGCCATAACCAGGAGTGAAGAATGCATGTAATTTGAACAATACGGAGTTTGCACCAGCTGCTGTTGCAGGAACTTCTTTTTGTTGAGCAGCATCCCAGATCATTTCGCCTTTTTCTACGTATACGTTTTTAACTACAACGCCAAAAACTTCTGTACGCATGGAAAGGTTAGCAATGGATTGAACGGAAGCGTCAATTACATTAGCTGCAACTGCTTCAGCAACGAAGTCAGTAGCTTCTTGTTCAGGCAAAGTAGTGATAACTTTGTCGAATGTAGGAACGGATTCATCGATAGCTTTCTTGATCAAGTTTTGTTCAGCATACATATCGATTTTGTTGCCTTTAGTATCAACCAAGTTACGAGTTTCCATAGTCAAAGTGAATTTAGGGCTACGGGAAACGTCTTTTGGCATTACTTGATCATAAACAGCGTTCATCAAGATATTTTTATGGATAGGTGTTACCATACCGATTACTGGGGACAATGCACCCAAGTTAGTGGATTCAGTAACAGCTGCTTGTACGTCGTTTTCGAACAACATTTCCATGTTTTCTAAGTGAGAACGAAGAGCAGCGGAGTTGCCTTTGAAACGAGGATCTTCTGCGTCGTAAGATTCGTTTACGAAGAAAGATTTAAGATCTTCTTTACCAAGGTTATTAGTTAAGAATTCTGTTGGGTTATTAAAGATATCCAAGCCGGATTCTTGTTTAGCTGCACGTGCTAATTCAACAAAGCGAGCAGCAGTTTCATGCATGGAGTCTTGTTCGTAACCACGAAGAATCTCTTTATTAGCATTATCTGTAGAGCCTACGATTGCCATTAGGAATATTCCTCCTTATATGAGAATATTAAATTTCATCACAGTGTCTATCTGTCACACACATCTCTACCATCACCGGTAGAATCTATTTATAAGTGGTTGGGTTCTTATCCCAAATAATTTCTATTTTTCTTCTTTCCTGTTGCCAATCTTTTCTACGATCTTATAAACCAAAGAATAGATAGCAACAAGCTTTTGTAACACAATCTGATTTTCTGCTATAGAACGAGTACCAAAAGAAACTGTAAGAGCATCCCTAATCATATCTTTTAGGGCACCTAAAGTTTCATTAATATAATTGATAGCTACGATATTATCAGAAGATCGATTAACTAGCAGGATCTGCTTAGATGTATTATCAACGTTTGAGTATAACTCAATAAAGGAGTCTTTAATACTATTAATCCTAAGCTTCATTTGCTCATCAGAAAGGTTAGAGAACAAGTCATTTTGAAGTTGAGAGATTTCACCATCTCCACCTTCGGTAGTATCACCTGAAGTATCATCAGTGGTATCTTCTCCACCCATATCATCTCCAGTAGCGTCACCATCTCCAGCTTCTTCGTCACCAGCACCATCGGTGTCATCCCCTGGTTCTCCTTCAGCTGCAGAAGGATCTTCTTCTGAAGTATAATCTGGTGAATCAGAATCATCATCAGTTCCTTCAGTATCAGTATCGATATTACCGTCAGCGTTATCAGAATCTGGTATTTCACCATCTCCTTCATCTGACTTTACTTCTGTGTTAGTATCATCAGATTCAGAATCAGTATTAGTTTGATCATTTTCTGGATCATTACCGGATTCTTCATCATAATCCGGTTCTTCTTCTTCTGTATAATCTGGATTGCCCTCATCGTCTACGGGGGTGTTAGGGCTTTCACTACCATCAGTATAGTCAGTAGGAGCATCATCTTCTGTTGAGTCGGTATTATCTCCACTACCATTTTGTCCTTTATTTTCTTTTTTATTATCATCATTTGGTGCTTCATGAAGTATATCTTCGTTATTAAAGATCACATCTTCATCAAATAAACCAAATTCATCATCAAATGCAAACATATGACCTCCTATTTCTTGGATTTAGCCTTTTCAATTTCTTTATCAATACGTTCAATTTGACGATTGATTTTGCTCTTAAGCATAAGAAGTTTCTTTTCGTCATGTTCAGTAAGGTCAGCTGTGTTGAGTTTCTTTTCAACAATACCTAATTCTACATCAAGTTCATCTTTAACGATCTTCTTAGTTTCAACGGAAGTATTTGTTGTGCTAATAGCATTAATTACTAATACTAATACCAAAAGGTATGGTGTTGTAATAGCTAAACCAGCTGTTACGATTACCATTAAGATATTTCTAAGGTTAGGTAAGATCTTTGTTTTCAATTGAGCGATCTTTTCTTCATCACCCATAGTAGTAATATTAGCTAAAACATCGATAATTTTACTACTGACAGATTTAAGCTTAGGTTTTACCTTTTCAACAGCACCACCAGCTTTAGCTAGAACATCAGCCATTCTACTAAGAAGACTTTTCTTAGTTGCTTCGACTTTTTTCTTTTGTTCTTGTTTTTGCTTAGGAGTTAATTCTTCTTTTTCATCATCGTCATCATCGTAGTCATCATCAAAATCAGAATCGTATGATTCAATGAAAGCCATGATATCTTCCATCAATTGAGTAGCTTCTGTGAAGTTTCGGAAGTATTCTACAGGATCATCTACTTTAACAGTTTCTACTAGACGATTACGGTATGTATTTACTTTAGAGATATTAGCAGCAAGATCCATATCCATCTTACTAGAGATAGCATTTTCTTTAATTACTAATTCTGCTCTATTTAATAGAATATCTCTGTCGAGATGTTCTGGATAAGTACGAGCATAGTATTCAAAGAATGGAATTGCTTCTGGGAATTTAATAATTGTATCTTGACAAATATTAAATTTAGGTGCAGAGGAATATGCTTCAGATAGAGAAATAATCTCAGCAGCTTCTTCTGCCATTTCAGTACATTTGATATACGAAGGTCTCATTAGAGCATGATCAATTGCGTCCATTTTTTCTTCTTTCTTTTCTTCTGCAATCATATATTCATCGGCAATACTTCTTAAGAAATTACCTAATTTTTCATTACCACATACTAGACCAATGATATATGAAGAGAATCTGATAGCATCACATACAAGTTTAGTAGATTTAGATTCTTTGATTCGATTTTTAACGAATACTTCTATAGCTATAGGATCATCAATATGAGTACCCTCTGCTGTTTTATCTATATAAAGAATAGGTAAGATTGTAAGAATACTATAAAGGAAAGCTCTATCCCCATAGTCTACATCAATACCTTTGATATCTATAGGGTAATCTTCTTCGTTAATGAAGTTAAAGAAGGATTTAGGTCTGCCAATAGTATTATCTTCTGCATAAGTTTTCAAGATATAACAAACGATATTTGAAGTCATACCATTAGCATCTACAGGAACTAAACCTTTGTATTCTTCAATACGATCTTCAAATTCAGCAACGCTACTCTTTAGATATTGTTTACCATCAAAAGGAATCCAATTTGCTTTTAATAATTCATCGACAATATCTTCTAAAGTAACTTCATCATCTGTATTTTTATATGCATTGATATAATAGAATGCAGGACCTAAGATAGTTGCAAATAAATTACAGAAACATTCTTGTTTAGAGTTTCTTTCAATATACTTGATAACGTAATTTAATTCTTCAATAGTCAAGATAGTCTTTTGAAGAGGATCCATTCTATAAGTATCAATCAAAGAAGCAAGATGTACACCTAGAATCGGAACGATATATCTGTATTTATAATAAATATCAGAACCTTCTTCATCGATACTAAGTAATTTAATGATAATAGATTTAATATCAAAACGTTTTTGAATAAGATTATGATTTGCTTCAACACGTTTAGCAGCTAAACCTGTAATATAGAAATCATATTCTTTTTTGATATATCCTTCACCTGATTTAGAATCTTTAAGATATAAATGAAGTAGTTCTAAATATTTAGTTGGTTTCATTTTGCCGGAAATTTTGATATACTCATCCAATGCAATATTATAGAACCGCGATACAGAATGAATTAGGGAGAAAATATAATCGTTCTTTCCTCTAAATTCATTACTAGCTTCTAATTCATCAATCCCTTTAAGGGCTTGAGAAAAAATAAAAGTAGCTTGTTCAAAGTTGTTTTCAACATTGTCAGAGAATGATTTCCATTCCCGGAGAGCATCGATGAGATTTGAATGGTCGGTGCGTTTGTAATTTTTCATCAATGGATACGGTCTCATTTGTCCTCCCTAATTTTTTAATCTAAAATCCATTTCAATTATTATAAAGTTCATATAAGACAAAAAATAATGGGCACTTATGTGCCCATTACTGGGAGTTTACGATTAGCTTAATTTGCTTCTATCGAATGGAATGACATTATCAGGTAATTCCTCAATATCACAATCTTCAACGGCTCTGGCAGATAATTCATCAATCTTTTGAGCAAGTGTACAGATTTCAAAGAAGTCGTCATCAGCTACTGCATTATAGGAAGCTGCTAGTAGAGAAACATTTCGTTTTTCTTCTCCAATATTATCATGGAGAATTTCTCTTGTCTTTTTCAAGAATTCTCCATAGATTTCTTGATCTTCAGAGACTACTAGGAATGCCATGAATGCAGGATATAATAAGTTGAATAGAAGTCTAGATTCAAAGGCATTGAAGATAACTTTTTCTTCTTTAGTTTCAGCAAAAGTAGATTTTATAGTTTCATAAGTATCACTAAGTTCTTCAAATCCTATGTAATATGCATAACGTTTTAAGAATAGACTACAAGGGTTAGTTACACTTGTAAGCTCTTGAAGAGCTTCAAATAAATCAAAGTCACCACTTTCATTAAAGATATCAATATCCTTAACAATAGTTTCTTTAAATTGTGGACTTTCAGCAAGAGTACCTAATACCTTTTCAGCTAATTCTTTATCCTTAGGACGGAAGATAGAATCAAAGGTATCTGCATTGAATTTCTTCTTATCGTAGAATAATTTAATTGTCAATACAGATACTAAGAATTTGAAGTCATCGATAACTTTAGGTGTGAAGGTCAATGGGAAGTTATGACCTTCTTGACTTAATAAATTAAATACTGGGAATGGACCGTCTTCTTCAGCTTGAGAATCTAAATATCCATTAAATATAGACATTAAAGCCTTAGATAGTTTAAGAATACTATCAGGATCCATGATATTATTAATTGCATTATCCTTAATAGAATCAAGGAATAATTTATCTTTATCCCCTTCATTATAAAGACCAATAGCTTTTGCTAAAATAACAGAAAGATCATTCATTGTTTCTAATTTAGCAACCATCTTCATTTCTTCTTCTTCATTTTCAGGTTTCTTGGCTATTAGCTTACTGCTATAGAATAGCATTGTTTTTGGATTAAGTATTTGCATAGCAATACTTCTATCACCAGCAGCTACAGCAGCCAATAAAGTTTGGATATCGTTATTATAAACTTTAGTGAATAATTCCAATTCTTCTGGGTGTTTGGAAATTTCATCATAATTCCAATAACCTTCATAAGTTTTAGTAGCGATATCGTATACTAATCGTTCTAAATCAAAATCTTTTTTCTCTTCATCATAATAAGAATCTGAATTGATATCGAACAATGCAGCAAATTTAGAAACTGTATGAACGTATTCATTAACATCGTCAAGTTTACCTAATCTTACAGCCATGTATCCTAATAATAATGCTAGCATATCTACAGTAAACTCACTTACTGCATCAAAAGAATCGTCATCTGCAAAGATATTTCTACAAACACCTTCATTTGTAATGACATCTTTTAATTTATCATCTTGACCATTGTATTGGCCACGACTAATTAATCTTTCAATATCTTCCGTTAATTTAATTTTTTCCATGAGTAATTCCTCCTAATTTTTATCAAGTATAATGATACTTGCTTATAATATTTATTAAAAGAAACCCCATTACCCAATATTGGGTAATGGGATAACAACTTCTTATTTTGACCCAATAGGGTTATTCTTGATTTCTCCAGTAGATGGTACTAAATCATCTAGACATTCTGGAATGATTCCATCATCACCAACTCTAGCATTTTCAGTATAACCACATTTAGGACAAATCATTTTCATTTCGGATTTTTCATCCACTTTGCTTCTAATGTAACCAGACTCTGCCAAAATATACGCAGTATATTCAGACCTAAGTAGCATTAATGGTTTCCCACATACTGGGCAGATTCCCATAGGGAGTCTTTTGATTACATGAAGTAGACCGTCATTTTCCATTATAGTAAATTAAGGTCTCCCATATTATGCTTGATAGTTCTGATATCACCAGAGATGAGTACCTTACTATCGGCATATTTCATATGGTCGATGTTTGTTAAAATTGCTGTAAATTCTTTTGGGATACCATTTACAACAACTGTGCCGAGCTTAGGTCTGGAAGCTCCGCGTTGATCAGCGATTTTGTTCATCTCTTCTACTTGTTTAGAAGAGAAAACAAAGTAACGAGTATACATAGTAGCCATTATTCATTTTCCTCAACGATTCTTGCTAAAGTAGAGTTAACGTTAGTAGCCATCTCTGTAGCGATGCGAGCCATAGCCACATTCTCAGCAGCTTCTTCGTCACCCAAAACGTCAGCTTTGAATTCGATGAGTTCTTGTAGCCCTTTAATCTTTTTATACTCTTCATAAAGTGCATTGAAATCATCTTGCCAGAACATCGGTTCAGGTTCGTCTGAAAGATATCCATGAGCAGCTGGTTTAAGCATAGGAACTACAGAACCAGAGATGCCAGGATCTGATGCGGAAGATGCATCTGGATCTAGGATACCCATATTAGAGATATCTAATAGACGGAAAGAATCTGATACACTATTGGCTTTGTTTTCACCAATACCAGAGATGCCTTTGTAAGTAAATTTCAATGCTGTAATAGAGTCAACACTCGTTACAGCATTTCTAAACGCAATCAATTGACTGCGTGTTAGCTCTTTTATTAAATAGTCCGGTTGGATATCTAAGTTTTTGCGAATATAGTCAATATCTACACGGTTACCGTTATTGCTTAGACGATAAATCTTAGAATTCAAAGTCTTAGCATAAGTAGCTGCGATATATTCACCATAACGCAATTTCTTCTTAGTTACATCCAATGTATCACGTTCTCTTAAGGAAGAATATTCTTTAAGCATCCACATAAGAACGCAGAACATATCTTTCTTAGCTGTCCAAGGTAAACGAAGTTGCTCTTGGATATTAAAGTCTAGAATAGACTCAAAGGAACGTAGAATACTGTGACCTTTAATGAGCTTATTTGCTACACTAAATGTCTCACCCAATTTACCTACCCAATACTCAGTATCGAATAGACCATTTAGAGTGAGATTTTTATCTGTTCGCATACAGAGTGTATAAACTATATGCTGAACGAGTTGATTGTTTTTGTAAATACTTTTTGGTACGTTGATGTGTATATTCGTATTAGTATTTGGAATAAATGTGAGTATTTCGGGATCATCTTTGAACTTATCGTCTGATGTAAATACAAATATTTTATCTAAACCAAGTTCACGTAATGCCCCAGTTAAACCATATCTAGCGAATAGGAATAATGATGCTGGGAAAGTCTTTTTAAAAATATTACAATCGAACTCAGTTGCCAAAACTGTTTCACCATCAGAAGTATTAAGTTCATACATATGCCGATAGATATTTATCGGTTGGAAGTTGGTCTTCTGTGTGATATAATCCTTCTCATTCTTAGCTGAAGTTGAGTTGTAAGTACTTCTATCTACAATTTGATACATAGGGAGGTAGTAATTGCCATTGAGATAAAAATAAAACTTTTTGACAACTTCAGGGATCATGATGAGAACCCGAAGGTTCTCTTCCTGACCCTTAGCCGATAGATGATAATCTACGACTAAAATCTTGATAATCGAATCTTTTAGATTGATATAATTATACTGATTTTCATCAGCAGCACCTTTCTTACGATTCCGATTATTATTTTTAGAATAATACTCTTTCAAAGTTTCTTGGACGTTTGTATATCCTTCGATAAGTTCAAAGCCCTTAACTTTGACTGCAAAGATACCATTCGATGTTTGACATGAAAGGATAATCTTCTTCAAATGCTCTACAATATCATCATCAGAACGCACAAATAAATCACCGTTGAACGGAATAGTTGTTTTTTCGGTAAATCTTTTAATGAATTCTCTTTGAGTGATCATTATTGTATTGCTCCTTATTAGTAATTCAATTAGAATTTTTGCATAATATAACTACAGTAATTACTAATCTTTTTCACCAGTCAACGATACACGGATTTCTTCGCCAATTGGATTAACTGCATCTGGTTTATCTTTGATAATGAGTTCCATATCAATATCAAATGCATTTAATACCCTCTTAGCTTTGAAGAAACTAATGTTATTATTGGCTGCTGATTTAAGAGCACGCATGTCGTTGTTAAAATCAGATTCAGATGGGAACTTAGCCTTATAAGAATCAGAGTCAATCCCTTTAGCATTGATAGCTTGTTTAATAGCAACCAATTCTTCAGAATCTTCTTCATTGATAGGTAAGGTAAGCACATTACTGATTTTAGCTAATCGAGTACTTTCAAGACTTTTAATCTTATCAGCTGCTCGAATATTATCTACCAAACTTTTCGTGTTATTTGGAGATAGATCAACGATATTGTTGCTAGAGTATGCTTCTTTATCCTCTTCTGTAGTTGGTTCTTGCCAAGTAATAAGAGGACCAAAATTAGTAATACAGACATCACGTTTAGATTTCGGAGACTCTTTGTATGGATATACATAGTCTCCGATCTCTACACAGACATCTCGTAAGAATGGAGCATTATTATCAATTAAGCGACCGAATTCAGACATAGAAACTACGTCTAAAGTCTTATTCTTTAGAACTGCTTTTTTGATGTCCATTGTTACCCCAGCAATTATTTTGCTTCTTCTTCTAATACAGCATCATCTTTTACGATTTGTTTGATAGCTGCATCAAGAATAACTTTTACTTTAACTTTGTCATCTTCTACATAGCCTTCGAATGTAACAAAGTTAGGAATTTCCAATACTGGATCAACGTCGATGTTAGTACGGAAGTATTCCTTGATGGATTTAATCATAACAGCAATCAATTTGGAAGTGTATTCTTGACCATTGATTGGTGCAATGTTGAAACGGTATTTGGAAGCAACTTTTTCGAAGATTGCAGATAATACTACGTCATCGAATGTTACTTTATCGCCAACTAATTCATCTTCAGTTGGGTTAACCAACATGTTTACAGAGAAGCCTTCGCCATCATCGGATTCATGTTTTTCGATAGATGCGGAGAATACTACTGTATTATCACCGTTTTTAACTACTACAGTTTTAGGACCTTCGTTTTTAACTTGACCAAGGTAAGTAGTGATACCTTCTACTGCTGCTTTAATGAAAATTTCTGTGAAGCTTGCAGACCAAGCGATTTTTTCTTGTAATAAGTTGGATTGTACTGCGTTTGCTACAGCGGATTCTGCGAATTTCATATTGAATTTCCTCCTAAAATGGAATTATAAAAATATATTATTCAAACTGCGTTTATCAGTTTAAACCAAAGTTAATTAACCTTCGAAACCAGGGATAGAGCCACCTGCTGGATGAGCATCCAATTGTTTCTTACCTTTTTTCTTTTTAACATCACCATCAGTATCTGCTGCTTTGATATTGTATTGACTATTACCAGTCCAAGCAGAGTTGATAGGTTGGCTAAAGTTTGGTGTGGTTAAAGGTAAATCGAGTTTTGGTGGCATAAGTTCTTGAATTACCAAATCATAATCATAGAAGTAGATTTTGCGAAGATCGCGGTTATCTGCTTCCATATAAGTAATGATTTCGTTTACTTGATCTAAACTTGTAGCAATACCAAAACCAATGACGTTTTTAATTACAGTAATATTTATAGATTCCTCACCAGGTTTGGTGGTGAGTGAAACTTTTTGATATGTAGCAATAAGATCTTTATTAGGATCGGAGCAGAACTCGGATAAGAGTGGTGCTTCCCAGTCTGTATTTTTCTTCTTATTGTACACAGTCACTGTTGTGAATGGATCTTCGTAGTCGTGACTTGTAGATGTTTGTACTACGAAGTACAATGCTGTTGCAGAGTCATTAAACTTTCTTAATGCTTCTTTAAATGTTTCGCTATAACTAGCTTGATAGTCTTTCATAGGTTTGTCCTCCTTGAAATAAAAATATGATAAATTGTGTATGGGTGATACGAGAAATATACCACCCTTACCACATCTATAATATACTTTTATAAATTATTTTGACTTTGAAGATACATGATGTAATCATATGCATCTTTCTCAGAAAGTACCAAACAATTAGGACTTATTTTACTTAACTTAGAAGATACAAATCCTGGATAAGGAATAACTAAGATATCAGTCTTCTTAGTTACCGATTTGTTACCATCAGCATCAAATCCTAATTTATTAAATTCTTCTTCTAATACAGAAGATCTAAATCCAGTAAAGCGAACTGTCTTTCTATCTTGTACAGAAGCTCCTTCACCTCTGAAGGTTATTTGTAAATTAGGCATAGATTCTATCAATAATAGGTCATCCATGAAAGCATGACGTTCTTTAGCAATAGTATCAGCAATAACTTTACCGATACCTTTAACCATACTAATCAAACGTCTAACACTATCGTCATCATTATGAATGATAGCATTTAAAGATACATTGTTTAGAATAATTCTCCAACGTTCAGCACTAATAGAGCTAAACCCAAGAGCACCTACTACTTTATAATCTGGTAATGGTTCAGATTTAATCTTATTAATTTGATCGAATAACTTATTAGTTAGAGTATCACCAATCAATTCAGCTGAATACATCTTATCTAATTCAATCAAATCTCTAAATGATTTTATATCTAGCTTGGAGATGTATGCTCTAGAGAAGTCTTTGAATCCTAACTTCTTAACCATGTTTGTAATACGAGTAGCATTACGTTCTGGACAAAGAGGATTTAGACAATAAGCACTATCGCCAGACATAGATAAAGTAATAGGTTCACCACAAGCTGGACAGTGTGTAGGGAATGGAATAACTGGATTAGGATTGTCTACATCTTTGAATGGTTTATCTATATAACAGATAACATCATTCACATATGTAATCCTAACTGGATCTCCAACCCTTAAAGCCAATTCTTTGAATCTCTTATAGCTATGAGCTGTTGTTTTGTCATGCGTAGAACCAAGGAATTGGACAGGTTTGAAGTGAGCCATTGGTGTGATTAGACCATTTTGACCCACTGTGTATGTATATCCATTGAAGATGGTATCAGCACTCATTGCATTGAACTTAATAGCCATAGCCCAATTATCGGTAAAGTTATTTCTACCGAGAATCTTATGGATATTATAATCAGCGAATGAGATTACTACACCATCATACATGAATCCCATGATACCTCTTAGAGCAGAAGCATCTTGAACGAATCGATAAGTTTGGAATAAGAGTTCATTGTAATTCCCTCTCATATAAGTATACTTCATCTCTACACCAGAGGAATAATACTTATTCAAGAATTCTACTTCTTGAACCATATCATCGAATTGTAATCCACTAGTTCTGATTGGTACTAATGTAATCAAATCTCTATATTTGTTTACATCAGAGCTACCAAGCAAACCAATGATAGCTACACGAGAGTTCTTGTATTCTTTACCAAATTTATATTTGAGAATCTCAAGATTTCTATCTGTAACTATTGCTTCGAACTTAATACCAAAGACAGTTCCTTTTGGAATGATATCTTTAGCACGATGGAATACTTTACCACCAAAGATTGGAGTATAATCAGAAGCAATACCATTAGCTGTATCACCACGGCTATAGGCTGCAATGATAGTATCGCCATCAACTGTAGCTTCTATAGATACACCATCGTACTTAAGCTCAGCTATTAATCCAGCTTTACCATCCATAGTATACGGAAATACTACATTATAGTATTTACTCAAGAAGTCTCTTTCAAATACCATAGTTGTAATATCTTCTGGATCAACTCCAGCTGCTACAGCTTCATTCATTGTGGTATACTTACATTTGTAAAGAGTACCAACAAGCTCAGGATAATTGTGCTCAGCACTATGTTTAATCTTAGAGAGTTCTGTATAATTACCAGCATTATCTGGATTATAGAAATCCTCTTTGATAGGCATTTCAAATCTCATAAGATCTTTATCATAAAGCATTTCCTTAGCTTTCTCTTCAGGAATAGTTTTAAATACTTCAAGAAGAGATTGATCTTCTAATAAAGAACCAACGTTATCTTTACTGTCTATAGTAATACCAACTGCACCAACTGGTGGTTCAAATCCTTGATTCTTGAATTTAACTACAACTGAATCATAGATGGTATCTTCTAGAGGTAGAATAGTTCTTTGAGTATTGTTATAGAGAATATTGGAAATTTCCAATATATTTCTAATATCTCTTGGATCTATTTTACCTTGACCTTGGATATAGTTTACAGAGATAGTATTGATATCGGTTACATCTTGTGGAGTAATGATATCATTACCATTTCGTAAAGCATCAAGAATTGTTATTAGACGTTGGTTCATAATCTCTTTCGCCTCCGGTTCTAATAACAGGCATTACATACATTGGGATTGCTAATGGCTCTGGAGTTTCAGCTTTAACTGCTGCTTCGGCTTCATCCATACTTTCACAAGCACTAATCAATTCCATTACTTTCTTAATGATATCCACATCAATAACATCATCAACACCATTAAAGTTAATTGGACTCATAAGCAATTCGTTCTTATGATATTTCTTATACAATTTAACCAACTTATCCATATCTTCATTCTTAACAAAGAATGGCATACGAATAATTGGAGATTGAACGATGTCTTGATCATAACATCCATATCTATAATATGGATTATTGATATCTGGAAGTTGTTCAAATACATTAAGAAGCACTGGTGCTTTGTAAGCTTTCTTTCTCTTATTGAAGTTGATCTTAAGGCCAATAGCCTTCATCAATACTTTAGCAATTTCAGCTGAACGAGATGTCGCTAATACGTTTGCTTCAGCATCGAGTTTGACGTATGGTTTAAATGGATCACCTACCAATAATTGATAAGCTTGTCGTCTATACTTGAATGAAGATGAGAGTAGCATAAATACAATAGCCAATCTCATAGATACATCAGCAGAGTCTAATAAGTTAGACCATTCCATTGCACCTAATCTTACAGGAGTATCGGAATATTTGCTTCTGTGTTGTTTGTGTGCTCTAGTCTTAGTATTTTCACCACGCAAGTTAGTAGATGCTAAAGATACAGCAGAGAATTTTTCTTCTGCAATTTGTTTCAATCTATAGATATACTTCTTACCTGTGATAACACCACGATTAGTTTGAATACGTCTATAAGAACCATCAGAGCATTTTTGTTTTACCCAAAGTTTATCTAATTCAACCCAAGGGAACTCAGCATATAAATTATACAGAGTAGTTAAGTTGATATTACCAGATACTGGTTTACAAACTAAGAATAAAGCATTATCTGCCATTACAGATTGTAAGAAGAACTCACGTTCTTGCAATCCATATTCCATGATTTGTTCATTATAGAAGAATGCTTCTTCAGGATTTACTGCATTCATAAACTTAAGAATTAGATTTTCACATTCTGGAACCATATCTGATCTATTTAGTTCAGAAGCCCCATAATACATCTTACGCATTCTTTCAACTATACGGTCTGATACATAGTTGATTTCAGTTTCGAATGTTTGTCCTGGGTTTTGACGGTTAACCATTGTAGAAGAATTATAGATGATATCCACTGGGAATAGTTCACCATTACGTTCATACATTGGCATCTCTTCGTCCGGCCAAATATAAGATACTACACCTTTACCGGCATAACGGTCTGTACATTTATCGCCTTGCTCCATAGGCTTTTCTTCTTTGACTACAAAGTTAATTATCAAGTTGGTAAATACTTTATCTTTAGTCATATAAGGTTTGCCTTCAAGAATAGACTTGGAGGTATAAAGCAATCTGTCAGCTTCACTGGAAAGTGTATAACCTTTACGTTTTTCCTTTTCTAGAATATCCACAATCTTTTGAGAATACTCTAAAGTTTTATTATAGTATTTCTCGATTTGTGGATTATCATATTCTGTATTGTTACAATATACGTCGATATCTATAACAGTACCATTTGCGAGGAAAGCTGTATCGGATTGTAGCTTTTCTTTAAGCATCTGTACCGATTGAGTATATAGAGCTTCATCCTCTTTCTTTTCTTTACGAAGAGCACAGAGTGTACGATGTTTAACCTCTTCACCAATATCTGGGAAGGATTTATAGTTACCTGTCTCATCTCCATAAAGATTTAGTAGAATATCATTGTCATTGACCATGACTTCTACGTTTTTGTAGGTAGGTGCAGTAAGTTTACGAGCTGCAGATTCAGATAAGACAACTGGATCTTCTGTAGTTTCTGCTAATGCCATGTAAACACAAGTTAAGTTTACACCAGTACCTGCATTTAATGCACTATCAAATGAATCTGGTAGAATAATTGGTGAGTTTTTAGGGATTATATCTCCTGGAGTTAACGCATCAATATATTCTGTATTCATTTCATAGCCATACATTTCTGTGATGTATTCATAAGTCGTTCTAGCGAATACGTCGACTTTCCCTGTTTTAGTATTTCTAACGAACATCCAATACATCATTTTGTTTTTGTATACTTTGTCAATGACTTCATAGTCGTCTTCGGCAATAATATAGTTGCTGGAATATTCAGCAAATTGACCTTCAAAGCCAGTAGCCATTAAAGGCGTTTCTGGCTTCGAGATCTGAATAGTCTGTTCTGCCTGTAAACCATACATAAGTTTACGAGGACCAGAGTTTGTATTAGTAGCTGGCTGTTGTAATGATTTGCCAATTACATATTCCGCACATGGATAAGCATTTTGCTTTTCCATTGCGGCTTGAATTAAATTAAGTGATGTTGCCATTCTCTAACCTTCCTTTCTTTTAAGCACTAATATCACTTCATATTGATATTATATGATTAAAAGATATATTAATATTTGATGCCAATTGTACCAAGAATATCAGAAGTAACATTATTACTTTCGATTTGATCTTGATCATCTACATCGATTATATCGTTTGCGTTAGAAGGCAATTTCTCTAATTCGCTCTTAGCTACTTCCATAAAGAGCTTATAGAACTCTGGATCTTTACGAAGTTTATCTTTGAAACCTTTCAAAGAGAATTTGAAGTCAGTACGGTCATCGAAGTAGTAACCGATGCCAGCACCATTTACACGACCATTGTTTTGTAATAACATGAATAAAGAAAGTTCTGGGTCAAAACCATGGTCATAAGTAAATACCATTGTAGAAGTTTGACCAGCACCAGCTGAACGAGACTTAGTATTAGTTACATCCACTAAAGAACCAGCTACTTTGAACTTTTCATCTGCTTTAAGTTTAGTATCATCTAACCGAATTACTGTATTAGAAAGATAGATTACAGTTTTACCACGAGGTAAAGATTCACCTTGTTTCAAATACATCAAGTCAGCTTTCTTAGGACGAATAGATACGTCAGAAAGAATATGGTTTACTACGATTAAAATGATATTAGCCATTTTAAGCATAGGGACTACTCGACGAATAATATCAGTTACAACTTTAGCTGTACGAGTAACAGACATGTTGGTAGATACTTCGCCCTCTTCTACCAAATCATCTGGCATAATCAAAGCAATGGAGTCTAAGATATAAACTGTTGGTTCAAATAATTTGATTGGGTTGCCTTCTTCATCTACATAACCAGTATCGTATTTGTATCTTTCAGGATCTGCTAATTTCAAATCATGAATGAATTTAATACGAGCTAAGAAAGTTTCTGCTGTAATACCAGTATTACGAATTACAAAACGTTTCTTGTATTCAGCTTCTGTATTGAAACCACTTAATTGCATACGACGTTCTTTAACCATACCGCCTTCGATAGAATCTTCGAAGATTGTAGAAGTTTTGAATGGACGTACAATATTAGCCGCCATTTGTGTACAGAATGTAGATTTACCACAACCAGAACGACCAATTACCATTACCATACTACCATCAGAGATACCTAGGTTGTATTTAGTTTCACCATTGTTATGAACTTTGTAACCATTCATGAAGTCAAAGCCCAAGAAACCAGTTGGATAACCAATATCAATTTTAGCTTCAGAAGACATACGAAGATCTTTATCTTTAGCTACTACATTTCTGAATTCATATGCTAAAGAGGATTGATAATCTACATCGTTGTTGTATACAGTAACTTCTTTTGCCATGGATTTACTCCTTTATTTAAATAAAAATAAGTGTTTTATTATATGTATTATAGAGTACACTTCTACATTAAAAACGATTTTCTATCCGATAAAGATATCTTGCTTTTCTAGTTCTCTAACGATGATAGGAACTTTGACGAAAGGATATCCTAGTTTATCAGAACAGTACTTGAGAATAGATGGAGATTTCTTCCCATTAAACATACAGTACTCATTATAAGAAATAAGTATTTGAGAGATAATACCAGTATCGAATGTTTCCAAAATCATACATACGGCTTGTTTGAGAGACTCTTCGATAAGTAAAGCTCTTGGAAGTATAGATGGATCAGTTGTTTCTGTATCTACTATATCATTTGCCATAGAATTAATGAATACGTCAGTAAAGTTTCTAGGGTAAAGAACATTGTAGATTTGAATTATCTCCATAGGAGTTAAATCTCTATTAGTAAAGGAGCAGATAGTATAATTGATGCGGTTGATATTCACATAATCTCTAATAGATGCTTTTGAAATGATAGAGAGATAGATACATAACTCTTCATCCAATGTACCTAATGCTTCTAATCTTGCTACTGTATCATAATTATAGAACTTAGCAATCAAGTAAGCAATATCTCGGATATATGGTCCATTCTCAGAGAATAAAGTACTTCTAAGGAATGTGTTTACCAATCTACATCTTTCAGAACTTCTTTCTGTATTATTCAATACTTGAAGAAGAGTGAATAAGAATTTAGGTGAACCATAAAGAGGTATTAATTTCTTAGAATGTCTATCTTCTAAATGCTCTAAAATAACGTGATAATAGTTTTCCAAAATACGATAAAGTTCATGATAAGACATAGTATCTATATCAGCCATCATGACTAGTAGTTGTTCGAATGTATATCGCCCTGTGGCGAAGTGACCGTTCATAATTGTATTCTCCTTATTATATTTAATATAAAATATGGGTATTTATAAAATTGTCAATTAAAAAATAAAAAATAAAAATGGGAGCTGAATATTCAGCTCCCAATATATTATTTAGAATATACTTTAATGAATCTATTAGTAGATTTTTCCATAACCCTATAAGAAGAATAATCTAGAGTGTATTTGCAGTTGAAAGAATCAAGCATCTTAAGCATAGTATTGTAATGAGTAAACTTAATAAACCCACGATTAAAACCAGCAATGATTAGTTGTTTAAGAGTCAAATTTTCATACTCAGAACTTACATAAGGTTTATATAGTAGGTCTTTTACTCTACTCTTAATATTTAAAGACATAGCATTTTCATAATACTCTTTAAATATGGCTTCTACGAATTTACGCTTTTCAATATCTCCATTATCATTCTCTTCCAAGAGTTTCTTTATGTATTCTACTGTCAATACTTTACCAGTACGGCTATTTCTTTTATTAGAGTATTTAAATACTCTTAGCTGTTTAGTATCAATCTTAGTTAATACTACAGCAGTAGAAATACCAAGCATGTAAGCCACATCTTCAATTCTGATTTCATCAGAATCATCTAAAGACTCTAAACATGCTTTGACAGGATCATCAGTATTATCAAAATCACCAATATTGACAATTCTGCGTTTGCTTTCCATTAATTCACTTAATTTAGTAGCTATAGTTTGTCTATATACGTGTAATGTAGAAAGTTTTATTTCAGCTTTTTCTATATCACTATCTACCTTTTTTAATTCTTTTTGTAAATCTTCTTTTGAGTTGAAGTCCATCTTATTTCTCCTTGTTGATATAAACCTTAACAGACATGCCATTATCATCTTTCTTAACAATATATGAAGTATAGTTTCTATAAGAAGATCTCATCCATACTAATCTATAACCGAAATTATATGATTCAAGCATACGTACTACCGTATTATATTGAGGGAATGTGATAAGACCACGACCAAAACCTTGTGCGATTAAATCACAAACAGACATATTCTTATATTTAATATATCCTTTAATTGGAGAGGCCATATCTTTCAATGGTGTAGAAATACTTAAAGGAACATTAGCACTATTATGGAACTTTAGGATATATCTTAAACACTCACGCATCTTAGGATTAGATTTTTTCATATCTAGGATAGACTTAATATATCCTACTTCTAATCTACTCATTATTGTACCACGTGAATCATATCTACGATATTTCTTTATTTTAGTAGAATCAATTCTGGCTTTAAGAGTACTTACTGTTATACCAAGTATATAAGCAATATCATCTAGTTCCATTTCATCTTTATCATTCAGCATATTTAGTAATGTAATAGCCGGATCTTCTTCTTCAAAAGAACAATAAGGAACTATTTTAACGTTATTTTGTATATGATTATAAAGCTCTTCTCTAAGCTCTTCCTTTTTTACTTTAAGAGATTCTATTTCTTTTCTCTTTAAAGCCATAGATTCGTCAATAGAATCCAATTCTTCTCTTAGTTTGATTTCCTTTGCATCCATAATAATTCTCCTATCTATAAATTTTAATAACCATAATTTCTGGTTTGATTTCCCGAACCATAAATATTGGTTTATTGCCTTTACCAATATACTGTAATCTATATGGTAAGTTATGGGAACGTAGTAAATTATTTAAGTATTCTTCCTTAGAAGGAACTCTAATAATCCCTCTGGTTAGACCAAGTCTAAACAGGTCTTTGATTTTACAATCAGAAAATTCTTCAGAAAAAACATAGTCATCCCAAATGCATTTATCATTTAGATTAAATGGAATACCATAGTTTGGGCTAGATGGGTTTACTCTATCATCTAAGAATTCTAATAATTCTCCTCTGAATTCTTTATTGATAGTTCTATCATGTACTATCTCTTTGATTTGAGCAACAGAAGCTCTATTGATTCTTCTGTGTAATCTACCATCAATGACACGAGGGTTAAGGTAATGCTTTAAACCATTACCTCTAATCTTATACTTAACGTTTAGAGGAGATATAGCTATTAATTTAGATATGTCATCTATATCTATCTCATCTCTATCGTCATATTTATTCAAGAACCGTAATAATACATCATTCTCAGTTCCATCAGTATATCTATCAGTAAATAATACATCTTTTGATTTTCTTTTATCATGTGTAGCTCTAACTTTATGATATATCATATTTATTCCCCTTATAGATTTTGCGAAAGAACTCCCATACCCAATATTGGGTATGGGAAATATTCTTCCTTTAATTTGACTCTAAAAGTCTTGTACAACTTTAATTTTCTTAGATTCTTCTTTTTTATCTTTACCAAGAGATTTAAAGAAGTCATCTTTGGCAGCATCTACATCTGCCGGCGTTGCATCTGCTTGAAGTGTATCAAAGATATCTGCATTAGTGGCATATTCTTTGTTGAAGAAGTCATCAGCTGTAGTATCTACAAACTTAGAACGTTCTTTGAAGTCTTCATATGTCTTTTCGATTTCGTTGATAGGCATTTTCAAACCAGATACAATGATATCCAAGTATTCAGGTTCATGTAAGTCTTGCACATGAGAGAATGCTTCGAAAGGCATACCAAAACGTTTCTTAATAACTTCATAACCAAAGTCAATGAATTCTAATGCACGTTCTTTTACATCAAGAACCGTAGCGATACGTTTTGCAGATGGTTGAGTTTCTAAAGATTTCATATCATCAATTACTTCAGTAATACGACGGTTGAAATCATCAGAGTTTTTGATCTTAGTCATATTGACACGGTCAATATACATAAAACCTGGTGTACGTACAGTTTTCAACAAATCAGATTCATCAATGTTTTGAGAAGATTTGTTAATAGTACCACCTAATAAAATGTCTACGTTATCAGCAAACTTTTCATTTGCTAATTGTTCTGCACGTAAACGATTATTACCAGCAGCTTCTAAGAAAGATTTATTAGATAAAGCTTCTACTGTAAAGCTATCATCTAATTCTTTGAATAGATCTACTGTATTTTTCAAACCACGAACGTCATCTTCAAAACCTGTGAATACGAAGAAGTGGATATGAGTGCCATGTACTTTATGCAAGTAGTTTGCTAGAAGTACAGATGCACCAGAACCTGTACCACCTTCAGAAGATGTAACAATGATAGTCATACAATCTTTAGGATCTTTTTCGTATTCGAAATGACCACTCTTAAGAGTGTCTACCATCATTTGATTAGCGATTGTACGTTCTTTAGCACAACCACGATATTCACCATCTAATTCAATAGCACGGTCATGATATTCTTCTGGAATATCTTTTAGCGTAGAGTTGATTAAAACCATATCCTTAGCAATCTCAGGATATTTCTTAAATAAGGCAATAGCAGCTTTATTACCAGCTGCACCAATGCCAATTACTTTTGCATTTAATAGCATTTTCAAATTCCTTTCTACAATACTGAAACGCTTTCATTCATTATATGTAAAATATTACCAGCCCATTTAGGGTCAGTAGCATAATTACCATGTTTCATAGATCTAAGCGAAGTATAACCATTGTTATAGAAATGACGCTTAATCCAATCAGCACCAGCAGTAATACCTTCTTCTAGACTTCCACCCATAGTAGAAGCTTTGTCTGGATTGTGGTCTACTGCATTAATACCGAAATAGTTATGACGAGTCCTAGCCAATTGAGAACTACCCCAACCAGATTCTGCAGCTGCATGAGCTAGAATATAAATTGGGTTCATTCCTGTTTGAATAGAAGCATTGATAAAAGCTTGTCCTTTACCAGCAAACTCTTTAGATACACCTCTCCGTTCTATCCAGTAATTGATGATCTTATTCATATCATCAGCTGTTAATAGAGAAGATGGGTTGTTGTTTGATAAGTCTGAATCGTATCCATAACCACCTTTAATGGCATTGATAGCATCTTCATGTTTTGTCATTGCATCGATATGATTTTTTACAGTTTGTTGTGCTTTAGTAACTTCTTTTATTTCTTCAACATGCTTGCTAATATATTCGTCATGTTGTTCAATCTGCTCTTGGGCACTTTGTATTTTCATTTCGAGTGCACTGGCACGTTCTAACATGAATACGTTAGATACCAATAATGCGGCTATTATAATACAAAGAAATCTAGTCATAAATCCTTTGTGTTTTTCTAAAAATTTATACATCGTATTTCCTCCTTTAGACAATCCTTTATCGTACTTTTAATAACTCAGCCACCTTTCGATAAATATTTTGTAATAAAGGATAATAAATGGTGCTCTACCAATATAGTAGAGCACCTAACGTTAAAATTATTCAGCCTTATTTTCTTTTTTGTCTTTTTCTTTAAAGGCTTTTTGGTCCTCTTGGGACAATTCACCAATTAAACCAAAGTCACCCACTTCATGGATAACACCTACTTGATTTTTATCTTCGGACATAAGTCTACACCTCCTTTTCTATATTTAAATTTTCAATAGACTTATCAAGAATATAATATACAGTTAAATTCACGATTATTGACGCTTAATTTTGACAGCTTCTTTACCTTTTACAGTACCTGGTAAGTAGTTACCGATATTGATAAGGTTTGTATTAATACCAGCACCAATAAGATATGCATTTAACGTATTACGAGAAATAGAGTCGTCTACAGATACATCAACATCATCTAATGATACCATACCTTTAGTCGCTATTGTATTGTAGAACTCGTTTTTAGCATTTACAGTATCAGCTCTATAGGTAGAAAACTCTTTCATAGTTTTCTCTAAACCCATTACAGCCATACATTCAAATTCACGGTCAGAAGTATTACCATTCTTATCTGCACCTAATAAACGTCCAGTCTTCATATTACGTTCGTCGATATTAATAGACATGGAGTTCTTCTTAGCTAAGAACTGTTTCATCTTTTTCATTGGTACATAAACTACGGTTGCTTTGTAGTTAGTTCCTACAGGTTTGCCGTCTTTATTTCTATATAAGAATGGTAGATTAACATTCTCCATTACTGGTACATGAAGAATATTATCCATTACCGCATACATTTGTTCCAAATTAGGTTCAATCTCGAATACTTTCATTTGGAATTTAATAGGGAATTCTTGCTGGAAGAATTTATAGAACTGATCGTCATTCATATTACGGAATTTCTCTTTATACCAAGCAGAGTTTTGTTCTGTTGGGTCTAAAGTATCCATAACTTTGTATATCAACATCTCTACATCATGACGTTGTTTCTTAGTTATAGCCATTTAGCGTAAGTACCTCCTTTAATTAATTTAGGTAGGGTAGGATTATACAAATGTTCAGCATAGATTGGTTTTTACACTAGAGGAAACATATTAGTAGAGATCAATAGCTAATCCCTGTTAATGCGACGATTTCTATCTTTAATTCTAACCTTCCGGATTAACCCATAGTCAATATTGGCTATGGGTAATCTTCCGCTTAAAACAGTTAAGTAATGATATTAAGTTCAAATAAGAAAAGGAGGATTTTCATTATAATGGATTATAAAGATTTTGAGCAAGAATATTATCTTGAAGCGTATTTTTCGAATATTCCTAAGCCTATCTTTAAAGCAGAAAAAGCTTTACAAGATATTATCGATAGATTACTTAAAGAGTCTATTACAGACAAAAACATGGATTTCTTTAGAGATAAATTAGAAATTATGTGCAACTCTCTATGTGACCAATTTGGATTCTATTATAAATCCGATATAGTATTGAGTTCTGAATGCGGACCAGCATCTATTCGATGGACAATGCCTACTGGTTTCTTTGCACAAGATAACCTAGCTAGTGTTCGTAAAGTAGTCAGTATTGATATGAATAAAGGTACCTTTAAATTCAATGATAAATACCAACCATGGGTTGATATTTATTTGAATACTAACTTCCTTCGTAAATGTAAAGATGCTAAGTTAGGTATGGCTACAATTCTACACGAAATTGGTCATACATTCGAAAAACAATTCCGTATGGTTATGCATCGTGAAGAAACTGTAGAAAGTATTTATCAAACACTTTCTCGTTTCAATTTACTTGGTGCTGAAAGAAAGCGTTTACTTTTGACTAGTAATGTGCTTTATAATATATTCGGTAAAGTATATGTAGGTTTAAAAGACCGTGTATGGAAGAAAGAAACTTTTGCTGACCAATTTGCTTCTATGTTTGGTTATGGTTCTTTTATCCCTCAAGTTCTTAAAATTACTGAAGATAGATTGAATGATTTCCGTTCTGCTCAAACAACATCTCGTATTGAAGATTTGAACTTCTTCGATAAAGCTTTATTCGAACTAAGAATTTTCATCAATACTTTATCCGATGTCAAAACTCACCCAGACTTCGGTGAACGTGCTGCTGACGTAATTACATATCTTGAATATGAATTAAAACATAACAAAACTCTTAAACCTTCTGATAAGAAGAAAATCCAAGAGGATATTAAAAAGATCGAAAAGACTATCGAGCAATATCTCAAAGATGATGACGATAACTATATCGTACAACGTGCTAAATCTGATATTAAGAAAAGTTTTGATAAACAACGTTCTGATACCAATAACAACCAAGTTCGTGGTGTTGACTATTACCTTGATAAATAAGCGAAAAGAATACCACTACTCAATATTGGGTAGTGGGTATTTATCTCATTTACTTATCAAAAAAAAAACAAAATATTAATTGTGATATAGTTACTTCATCCCTAACTATATTTGAATTAATACAATAAAGGAGTAATCTATGTTTATTACTAAAACTATGAATGAGTCTACTTCTCTTGAAGTTCATAATATGTCTTTAGACCAATATATGATCGAATCTACTTGCGATGCATATGAAGACTTATTATCCTTCAATGAAGCATTGGCTCATTTCGATATCAAAGAACAAGAATTGATCTATACGGAATCTACTGAATTAGATGCATTCCGTGAAGAAGCTATGGATAAAGCTAAACAATTCTTGAAAAATCTTGCAGACAAAATCAAAACTAAATGGAACCAATTTATTAACTTCATTCTTAAAAAAATGATCGCAAATAATAAAAAAATTGCTGATAGACTAACAGTAATGAGCAATACTGAACGATCTGCTTTAGAAAAAGTAATCGATAAAAAAGAACTTAAAGTTAAATTCTTCGACAAAGTTTACGACCTTCCTGATTGTGTTGACAAAATTCTCGACTTTATGAGTAATGCTTTCCATAAAATTGAGACTGAAAAAGACTTAGAAAACTTCAAGCCATCTGATCTATTCAAAGAATTAGTTGGTGAAGCTAAAGAACTTCGCACAATTTTTGGTGAAGACCTTACTAAAACAATTACAACTTTGAGTACTGTTGGTGGTAAATTTACTAAGTCGGTTGAAGCTGTTTTCAATAAGATTGTCGATAAAGCAACTTATTCTGCTAGTGGTGATGAAAAAGAAGCTGCACGTCGTATTACTTTAGTAAATCTTAAAGGTCAACAAGTAATTAGAGTTGCTTTTAGTGCATTAGTATCTTTAGCTAACACATGTGCTGGTGCCCTTATCAGAGTTTCTCACGCATATAGTAAAGAATTAAATAATAAAAACAAAAGTGACGAAAAATAATAAATAAATTTCCACTACCCAATATTGGGTAGTGGACCTTTTTATCGTTTATTTGCTTCATAGATACTCATAGCAAAATACATGAGGATTGATTTGAAATACAAGTTTCTAGTCGCTAGACGTTGTTTACGTCTACGATATGCAATAGAACCTGTTTCTAACCAGTCTTCTATAATTTGCTTCATACGAGCAATATGAGGATCTTTTGAATTTGGTTTTGGGTTTGTAGTAAATACAATGAAATCCATATTCAAAACATCTTTATCTTTAGATTGTTCAAAGTAAGTGTATATCATAATAGATATAACTTCACGAATCTTACGAGTAGCATTCGGTGTATTGGTAATGGATTCGATAATAGATTTGAGTTCATCAGTTTTAACTGCTGTATTAGAAGCAAGTTTACAGTTTCTATATGATACACCACCAGCAGTTATGAATGCCATTGTTTTATCGATATTCTTTTCAGCTAAGAAAGAGTCTGATTTAGCAATTCTATATTCTGATGGATTTTCAGAATCTTCATTATCGGAATTGTATACCATGTAGTCTTTATTTTCATATGCTTTATAGTATTCTTTAGCAATATTTTTAATAAAGTCTCCCAAACGGTTCCGTAACTGTAAGATTATGTATACTACATCATCGTCATCGAAGTCTCTGAACTTAGTCTTATACGTACTATACCATACTTGGCATTTAGAACGAATAGCACCAAAGATATTACCTTTACTTACGATATCAAACTTCTGAGACATCGCATTATTTACTACCCATTCCATTACATAATCTACTGGTTCGATAGGGAAAGAGCGATAGTGTAATGAAGGATAGAATTTACCAGTGAATCCCATATATACGGATGCTAATTCAAGCATCTTTGTATCATGTTTATCCATAAAGTATTTTACAATACAGAGACAGAGTACAGTTGTAGGATCTTGTGGTGCTACGAAGTTGTATCGTTTATCGTCACCATAATAAGTATTAGCAATAGCATCTTTAACTAGGTTGATATCTACACCAATACCAGCAAATAACTTATCAGAATCCGCTTTAGTATATGGAATTCGTTTTAAAGGTAAAGTAGAGAATACATATTCAGCTCTAGCATCAATAAACTCTTTGAATATCTTAGCAAATTCACGTTTACCTCGTTTATCCATAGCTTCTTGTACTACAGGATATACGAGTTTCTTGATTACGCTAGTATTATTCTTCATAGATCTTAGTCTTCTTTAGTTTCTTTACCACTGATAACTAATTCACCATTCTCGCCAATATCAAGAGAATCAGCATAGAAGATTTTACCACAAGTACTGCATTTATTGAGTACTACTGCTTCAGGATCAAAGCCTTTTAAGAATTTAGTGTATTGAGTAGCTTTTTCTACTACAGTATTACTCATTGGCGTTAAGTCTTCAGAAGACGCTTCAGTAAATTTAGTAACTACTGAAGGTTTGCATCCTTTGTGGGAATGTTGAATATGAACAGTGAAATCTTTATTAAGTGAACGTTTATTCTTATTCACAAATTTAATAATATCTCCAGTTTTAATATGCATATTAAATTACCTCCTTTAATCAAAAGTAAACAAAAAATAAAGAAGGCTAAGCTTCTTTATTTTCTTTTTCCATCATATAGTCATGCATGAATTTAGATTCTCCTAAAGTAAGATAACGTTTATGTACTATAGAGAAGTCTGCTATATATGCACAAGCAAATAATGAATTCGGATTATGCATGTCTATTTTAAGAGTTTCAAAATCCGAGTATGAATATAAGAATACCGAAAATGTTGAAAATGGAGTCCCATCGTCAGCATTTATTCTAGTGTAAGCAATAATAGCTTTACCTTCGGCAGCACCATTATAAATCTCAATGAAAGTATTTGCTTTCTTCTTACCAAGAAGTCTTACAAACATTGGTTTGTGTGTAATCAAGTCGACAACACCGCCGATTTTAATAAGAATACCTTTCATTGGTTGTAAATCTATCTTATTTGGCATAGATATACTAAATGCTGTACCACTTGGATATTCGAATTCACTTAACCCATATAAGAATAGCATTTCTTTAACCTTTTCTGGTGTTCTTTCGGCAATTAATTTCTTAAACTTTCGATATATATCTAGTTTAGCAGGATAAGCCATGCCAAATGTATCGATATATATACCACTAATCCAAAGTAAGTTAATAGCCATCAATCCTAGAATTGCTATGGTTATAATAACAAAGATTAGTGCAACTATATGTGACATTTTAACCTCCAGTAAAAGATAACCCCATAACCTAATATTAGGTTATGGGATTTATTATCTTTATCGAGAAATAGAAGTATGAATGATACCAGAAGCATCAATAAGTTTAGCACCAGTACTAACACTAGAACCTTCTGGAATACTAGCTACAGGAATTTGGTATTTTTCTTTCATAGATACTACGTTGAGAGTATCATGAGCATTACATACATGAATAGAAACAATAGAATCTGTTTTATTCAATTTAATACCAGTCATACCTGCCATACCACGTTTGGATAATGGTACAATAGCTAGTGGAATGCGATTTACCCTACCAGAGGCTGTAATAATTACAACGTCAGTAGAATTAGGAGTTAAACAGATGAAACCGTCGACTTTATTCTTAGATTTCATACCAATAACACCTTTAGCTGAACGTGTAAGCATAGGAGCTTCAGTTCCAGGAACCCTAAGGATTTTATTATTAGAGTAAATGATCATTTCATTATACTGACCCATGAAAATGATATCAGCTACCATATCATTGTCAGATAACTTAGTATAGATTAAACCGCTTAATGGAACTCCAAGCAATTCAGCAATATCCATAGATTTAAAGATACCGTTCTTTGTCATTACATACACAAGAACACGTTCTTTATTCTTCTTACTATTTTCGATGATTTGTTCTACTACAGATTCAGGAATAATAGTACAAATACCTTCACCAGTGTATTTCTTCATAAGAACACGAAGGTCTACACCACCAGAAGCACCTTTACCGAATGGAACTTTGTTTACAGGTACTTTGAATACCTTACCAAGACGACTGAATAGAAGTAGATTATCTTTATTATCAACAACTAAGTTCAACTTGATGCGGTCATCTTTCAATTCACGGATATTTTCAGATTGGTCACATTTCTTAATAATACCTTTTTCTGTAAGTACTACTTTGAAAGTACCTTCTGGAATACCGGCTGCTTCAGAAGCAGAAATAAATTTACTACGACGAGGACAACCGAACTTTTTATCAGCTGCTTTAAGTTCTTCGATAATAATACGGTCAATTTCTTCTGGATGTGTAATTGTATGGAAGCATTGATCGATTAATTTAGCAGCTTCAGCCATTTGTTCTTTGTAATATCCCAAACGTTCTTTAGAAAGTGCTTTAAGTTGAGCAGATAAGATGTAACTACATTGCAAAGGAGTTAATGGGTTCTTCATCTTAATATCTTTCATCAAGAATTCTTGAAGTTCTGCTTCTTTAAGATTCTTAGAACGAATCTTAGTGATTACTGCATCAATCTTACCTGTTTCTAATAAGTTAACAAATGCTTCCATTCTATGGAATTTTGTTTTAGCTTCAGCTAAGATATTAGAGTAAGCACGATACTTACGTTCACGACGGAAGTTAATAAAGATTTCCAAATATTGTTTATAGTTCAACAAAGCTGGTGCTTCATTATAAACTACTTCCATATTTACAGAGATGGTTTTCTCTAAATCGGTAAGAGTATATAAACAATCTCTAACGTAGTTAGGATCGCATCCTTTCTTAAGCATAATATAAGCTGTGAACTTATCAAATGCTACGTTCTTTTCATCTACTTGAGAATCATCTAGTACTTCTTCGATTTGTGGTAATACATTACCTTCTACTAATTTCTCAATCTTGCTTTGGATATTAGATAGATATACCATTGGTGGTAAAGAAGTAATTTTAATTGCAGGTTTCTTATTAAACTCACAGATTTCTGTTTGAGCACGTACTTTAAAAGTACCTTTACCTGTTTCAGAAATCTTTTTGAAATCCGCTTCTACAATATCACAACCACAGCAATCATCTGGTAATAGTATTACATCAGCACTAGGGTTTTGAATTAAATTAATAGTAGCTGCAATTACTTCGGAGATATTGTGCTTAGGTACAGAAGTTCTTAAACCTACAGCAATACCGAATGCACCATTAACCAACAAGTTTGGTACAACTGCTGGGAAATAGATTGGTTCTCTTTCAGAACCGTTATAAGTTTCTTGCCAATCTGTAGAGTTTGGAGATTGAGCAAGGTCACCAACTACACATTCAAGACCATAATCAGAAATCATTACTTCTGTATAACGAGGAGCTGCTGCACCATCGCCAGACATATTACCGAATGAACCTTGATGGTCGATAGTTGGAATGTAAGATTCAAACCAGTTAGTCATAGGTTTGATAGAAGCATTTACAGAACTATCACCATGTGGATGATACTTCTGTAATACGTTACCTACAACTGCTTGAGTTTTAATTGTTTCTCTACGACGAGTTTGTTTACTGAAATCGTAGAATAGAGAATAAAGAATCTTCCGATGAACTGGTTTTAATCCATCGAAAGGATTTGGTAATGCACGACGACGTGCTACATAAATTGCATAAGTAGTCAAGTCTCGTTTAGATTGTTCCAAGATATTAGCTTGGATAATTTTTTCAGCCATTGTTTCCTATCCTTTATTTACCAGTAGAACCATGACCACCAGTACGTTTACCGGTAGCGTTATCATCTTCAGTTGTGAAGTATTGTATAATAACACCTTGAGCAATCTTATCACCATAATCAAATTTAGGGTGACTAGTGCCCATAGATTTAAGTGATACTCTAATACAACCTTCATTGGTTGGATTATTATAGTAATCGCTATCGATGATACCTAAAGTATTAGAGAACATGTAACCATTTCTTGCAGATGAAGAACGTGGTGCTAGCATCAAGATCTTATCTGAATCTAGTTGTACTTTAATACCTGTAGGAATTTCTACGTTAGTTGTATTAAGTTCAATTGTATTAAATGGATTTACGAAATCATATCCCGCAGAACCAGCTGTAGATCTTTTAGGAAGTTGAATTCGATTATAGAAGATTTCTAATTCTTCATCAGTATACTCTCTATATTTCCAAAGATACGAATTTCGTACCTCTTGTATGAAAGTTTTTAAAGAGACTTTTTCAAATTTCATAGTATTGCTCCTTATCTACGTAAAATTACCTACTTAAATGTACACAAACGTATCAAATTAGATAATTTAATTCTACAATTTGCCCCTCTTTAACAAGGGTGTGTACATCTATAAAGCGTTGGTTCGTAGAGCCTCTAAAAGCTTGAGAATAGTCTTTTAAATCTTCGATATATAATCCATCTACAATGACATCAATATTTTTAATAGTACTATATAAAGCTTCTTTATCTTCGAAGTCTTTCTCTAAGTCAAATCCAGTATATAACCAAATGCTAAATTCAGTACCGTAATACTTCTTAAGAGCATAGGTTAATTCTTGTACTATTTCTGGTTGATATAGTGGGTCTCCACCACTTAGAGTAATACCATCTACAATAGGATTACTATCAATCATTTGTGTTACTTGATTGAATAGTTCTTGTAGAGTGTATTTAGCTCCAAAGTTGAAATCTTGTTCTTCTTTGTTATGACAGTTATAGCAATTGTGCTTGCAACCTGACAAGTATAGAGTCAATCTAACACCAGGTCCATCTACTATAGATTCTGGGTTAATTGCTGCTACATTAGTAGTCAATTCAGGATGTTTAATATATCCCATGTTTGTTTCCTTTCTATTAGTTTTCTTAGCTATAGATTATAGCTAGTTAAAAATAAAAGATTTTAGGGGAGGAATTACCTCCCCTAATCATTATTTTTTATCGACCATTTCAGAGCGAAGTAATACGATAGTAGTTCCATTTTCAGATACTACGTCATAACCGCTGATGTCGATAGTAATCAAGTCCTCTTTTCGTTCTTTTAAATTAAGAGTATTGACTTTGATTGTTCTTTCAGTGTTTGTTTCCATAAGTAAATCTCCTTTTATTAAAAATATAATTAAATGGAAAAGAAGCCCTCTAGCCAATAATGACTAGAGGCTCTTCAATTCTATATTATATAACTTAAATGTGTTTTACTCGGTCATTAACTTCACAGAATTTACCTTTGTTGAATTTACGATAGTCTGTAGTAATATAACCAGTTACACGACGTAAACGGTTGATATTAGTAGAACCACAAACTGGGCAAGTATCTGTATTGATTTCACCAGTGTAGCCACAATCATCACAGCTATCGATAGGGAAGTTGATAGCGAAGTATGGTACACGAGTATCAGCCATAGCATAATCAATAATCTTTTCTACTGCACGAGGATTACCGATTACACCAGAAGACATTTCAGCATACATGATACAACCAGCTGTTGGGTAGATGGAGAATTCTGCCTCGGTATCAATCTTATCACGAACAGAGATGTTTTCGTATACTGGAACATGATGGGAGTTAGTTAAGTACTCACGATCACATACACCTTTAATCTTACCAAATTCTTTTTGAAGTTTGGAAGCCAAAGTTAAGCAAGTGGATTCTGCTGGAGTAGCATATGCAGCGAAGTTCAAGTTATGACGTTTCTTACATTCTTCAGCATAGTCTGCAATGTGTTTAACTACAGATACAGCGAACTTCAATACTTCTTTATCTTGATTATGGTATTTGCCAAACATAGCATAGCACATATTAGCCACACCAATGTAACCCAAAGCTTGAGAGAAGTGTTTCATTGTTTCATAAATGGAACCTTTTTCAAGAGCAAGTTCAGTATCAGCTGCTACATGGTTATGGTAAGTGAAGAAACCAGAACGAATATCTTGAGAGCAGATATGTTCGAAACGTTTAAGTAATTCACGTTCACACATTTCCAAGATTTCGTCAAGTTCTTTGAAGAAGCCTTCGATGTCTGCTTCTTTACGTTCACCCAAACAGATACCATGTCGGATACCAATACGAGCTAAGTTAATAGTTACAGGTGTGCAGTTACCACGACCAGTCTTTTGATAACCCATACCATGTAAGTCATAACCAACTAGCGTTCTGCAGCCCATTGTAGACATTTCTGTATCATTATTGTATTCAGGTTTAGGAAGTTCCATTGTACGAAGTACTTTAGCTTTGTAAGGACCTTCTTCTTCAGTACATTCAATATCGTAATTGAAAGATTCTGTAGTGATTGCTACTTCACCAGTTTCTGTATCTACAGCTAACCAATTTAATTTAGTATAATGATCATTACGATCAGTATTGTATTTATTGAATTTAGAAGTAGAGTCTTTAATCAAGTAACGTTTATCAGCGAAACGAAGATCAATTACTTGAATACCATCTTCATCTGGAGCGGATACATAATCTTCTGGAATAGAATCAATCAATTCTTTCAAAGTAAGTTTTTCATAATCGCTTACTAAAGTTTTCTTGAAGTTCAATGGATCAAATACTTTAGTTTCACCAGCATGATGGTCAATACGTAAAGTCACTTCAGATTCGATTGGGTGGAATACTGCTTTATTAACAATACGAATTGGGTGTACATCTGGAACGTTGGATTGCCAATCAGCATTTACGAAGTTAGGGTAAATACGTTTAGTCAAAGATTTGATAGCAAGTTTCTTCAAATCATAGTTGTCTGTACCAGGACGGTCATTTACATCTTTCTTATAAACGAAGATGGAAATAGGGAAGATAGATGTAGTATGGTTAATACCAATACCATCAAGAGATGCATTCATCATCCATTGTGTAGCTTTACGACCTTCCCAAGAAGTATCTAAACCAAAGTTAATGGAAGTGAATGGTACTTGAGAACCAGCACGAGATTCTAAAGTATTCAAGTTATGATAAAGTGCTTGAGCACCTTGTTTACCTTCACGTTCAAGTTCTTCTAAAGCATAAATATATGCTGGAGTACAGAAGTCTTTGAAGATATTCCAATCAGCATCGATTGAAGCTGTATTGACTACGTCTTTACCATATTTAGATACAAATGTATCGTAATCATTACCCATACCAGTACCGAAGTAACGTAAACCACGTTTGAAATGTTTCAAGAAGGAAATACGTACATATGGAGCTAAATCGAAGTCAATCTTAGTTGTAGCAATACCACCAAATTGACATTGGGATTGGATTTGGAAAATGACAGCAATCAATTGACATGCTGTTGCAAAGGAATTAGCTGGACGTACACCGCCGTTACGGGCTTCGAAACCATGAGCTAAGCAATAAGCAATATCTGCATTCAAACAGTTATGAAGACCTACTGCATATTCAGATAAGTCATGGATATAAAGAATACCTTTACGGTGAGCTTCAGCAATATCAGGGTCGATAAGAGTATTCAATGCAATTTCTTTTTGGATTACATCAGATGCTTCTTTCTTACGACCACCAAAGGAGTATTCATCAACGTTAGCATTGGAATTCTTAACGTCTTCACATTTAAGAATACTCATAACTTCTTTCATCGTTTCAGTTTTAGCTGTACGAATATCATTACGACGTTTACGGTATGTGATATATTCACGAGCAACGTCTGGATATTTCTTCATCAATTGAACTTCAACTAAATCTTGTACATCTTCCACAGCAGCTGTATCAGATTCTAGTTTATTCAAATTACGAACTACAGCTGTGGTTGTATTGTTGGCTGCTTCTTCATCTACAGCACCCACAGAATTCATTGCATTAAGAATTGCATTTAAAATTTTAGTACGGTCAAATTCAACAATACTCCCGTCACGTTTTTCAATATGTTTAATCATTAATAAAACCTCTTTTGTCTAGATATATTCTGTCGAGCAGAACCCAGCGGCACCAGGATGACCTCCGCCACCGAATAGCTCTGCTATTCTGCTTACATCTATATCGGGGTTTGACGTATAAAGAGAAACTGTATAACGTCCAGTCTTTTGATCATAGAATCTGATAGATTCACAGATATCATATTCGTTAATTTTATCACCAAAGCTTAAAGAGTTAGTAAATCCATAAGCACGACATACTGTGTATGTCTTTCCACCTATTGTGATATTAGTAGGTTGGGTGAAGTTATCTGATTGAATATCACTAATAATTTTCTTAGCATTGAAGATATCCCTACCAATCTTCAAGAATTTATCAAAGTCCTGAGTTGTAAGAATACGTAAGAAATAGAATTCTCTATCTGGCATTCTTACTCTATTACTAGCGTAGAAATATTCATTCAAATAGATAGGATCATTATTCGTATAAACCCATCTATCATATTGGTCAATTAAATCTACAATAACTGGATTGATATGATCAAAAGATGTTTTAAAGAAACGCATCATGGTCATTGCATAATCATCGTTTCTTGGACATTTTGTTTTCTTAAGCACATCATAAACGATTTTAGCACCACATCTATTAGTATCTAATAATACAAGAGTTTTAAACTCATTATCAGAACTTTCTTCATTAGGTTTAACTATACGTAATAGTTGATCGCTGGTCCTACCAAACTGCCTAATGGATGTAGCGTGATGGTCCATCATAATAAATCTATGACTAACCTGAGATATTACTTCAATATCATCTACCTTTAAGGAAAGGTCTACCGCGATTACATCTAATCCTTCTGGATTGAAAGATGCAAAATCATAATCTTTTTCATAATTATATGCTATTGTCTTGATATCCTTATATTCAGTATACTGATTAAGGAAAGATCTAAGTATCTCTCTAGCGGAAATACCATCCATATCTGTATGGTGAAGAATAATAACTTCTTTACCTTTTACTTCATCGCTTGTGAAATATTCACTAAGTAATTTAGAAGTACGATCTAAATGGTCTCCTACTTCCGACATAGTACTAAATTGTTTGTTTAGCATTTTCTAATCACTCCTATCACCTTTTAAGAAAAATATATAGCCTTATAACTTAAGCAAATACGCGGTTTCCAGAGCTTTCTTAATCGCCCATGGAACGTTAACGCTTACTGGATTGTATAAAAATAGATAAAAAATGAAAAGTTGATAAGGAGAGTCTTCTCAGACTCTCCATTATCGTTGGAATATGAAAGTTATCTTTGATTACCATTCTTTATCTATCATTATAATCCACCTATAAGATTAATTATAGTCGATAAAATAATTTTTATAATAAAGAACATTTACCGTGCTTATAGCATAGCAAGTTTAACTATCATAGTTCCTACAATGTATAGTGTATACAGAATAGCTAGAAAGAATACACCATACCCAAGTACATAAAGGATTGGAGATAAATTGATAATTTCTTCAAATCCATATTTATTAAAGAATTTCATTTCATCACCACCAACAGCTATAGACAATCACATACTCTAATTCTTCATCAGGGTCGTCATTGGCTTCCAAGAAGTTCTTACACCATTTAGTAGTTTTAAGAATCTTCTCTTTCTCTTCAGAATTGATACCTTCAGTAAGACCTGCAGCACTAGAGAATAATTCCATATTATTTCTACAAGCTTCTTCAAGGTCTAGAATATCAGCCATGTCTATTTCCATTGTAATAGTATTGAATATTTCAATACCGTCATATTTATTATAATACAAGTCTTCCATGTATGCTTGAAGATGTCTGTATTTTCTGAAAGTATTCACTATCATATCAAGTTTCTTCTTATAAGTCTTCTTATCATAAGCTTTAACTTCGATAAATGCATCTAGTCCCATAACAAATTCCTCCTTCTTGCGAAATTAAGGGTGGTACCGAATATTCGGTACCACCTCTCATTTACTTTTAAATATCATATCCTGCAATGTCAACGTCATCTAATAGATTATGTTTATCTGTATCTAATCGACGAATTTCGTTGATTTCACGTTGCATATCTTCAGCGGTGAACTGAATTAAAGTTCGGTTATAAGCTGGATGGATTGTAGAAATCATTAATTCTACTGGATTCATTTCACCTAAACCTTTATAGCGTTGGATTGTATCTGGTTTGGAATCATCTAGAGTTTTCATTAATGTATAAAGACTAACTCGTTTACCATCAATTTGATAACCATCGTCTTTATAGTTTTCATTAATACTATCTCCGATTAAACGATAGCAATCCTTTAGCATGTTGCTAGTAAAGATAAGAGTTTGAACTTTATCTTTAGCTAAGCCATCTACTACAAGACAACCATTCTCTTCTCTTACAGAGAGATATGGATATTCTTTATGAATAGCTTTCTTAATACCATTCAATGGAGTTTTTCTTGTAATAAGTTTATACAACGTTTCCATTAACTCTGGGTCTGTTGCATAGTCCTGACACAAGATATCCATGTTTTGGAGATAATTGAAATTCTTATTCAATAGACGTTCAATTTCTTTACCATGGAATGGAGTACCATCCCATTGTGTGATTACATGATTCTTAGCAAATAATTTATAGATATATTCGATATACTCGGATTTATCTGTAAAGTATTGCATATTGCTAAGGTAATCATCCTTAGTAACCATACGTTTGTTCTTTTTCTTAATACCATACAATGGTGGAATAGCAGCGTATACACGACCTTGCTCTACCAATGGACGGTAATATACCAAGAACATTTTTAACAACAAAGAACGGATATGAAGACCGTCAGTATCGGCATCGGCTAAGAATATAATCTTATCAAATTTACATTTGTCTGGATCGCATGCTTTACCAGCACCACATCCTAAGATAGTATAGATAGCTTTGTTTTCTTCATTATCGAAGAAGTCTTTACGACTACATGTCATAGCATTCTTTACTTTACCACGAAGTGGGAAAATACCTTGACAACTATGGTCAATTGCAGTACGACATGGATTCAATGCAGAATCCCCTTCTACCAAGATAAATTCAAGATTCTTCTTACCAGTTGGTTTACCATACTTGGAAGGAAGACCTGTGAATACTGATACTTGAGATTTCTTTAAAGTATCAATCTTCTCTTTGTTTACGTTCAAACGTAAGGTAGCGGCAGCTTTAGCATGGTTAGAAATTCTAGACACTCCATCGGAGTTCTTTTTACACCATTCATCTAATGCTAGTTTAACTAGATCTTTGATAAATGGTTCTAAGTCGGCATTGGAAAGAATTTCTTTAGCCTGACCAGAGAACATTGGTTCAATGTGGAATGCAGAGATTACTCCTTTAAAACCAGATTTGATATCGTTGTTAACGATAGAAATCTTACTGGAATTATTGAATACAAATTTATTCAAATAATTACGGAAGTAAGTTGCCACTGCATCAACTAAAGCAGATACGTGAATAGATTGGCTGATAGTAGGACACATATTACCGAAGGAGACTACTTCTTCAGAACTGTCGATATCATCAGCACCCCAAGTGAATGCAATTTCTGCACGCATTGTTTTCTCTGGATTCATACCAGAGATATAGATAGGTTCACATACGCGTTTCTTAGTCATTGTATCTAAGAATGTAAGGATACCTTTCTCATTTACCAAACGTTTCTCAATTACTTGACCACGTTTAGTTACACCTTTGAAGTTTACAATAGCACCGATTTTCATCAATGGTACTAAAGTACTAATAAGGTTGAGTACATCATCACAAGTTGTAGTGATTTCACCCATGATATCATAACAAGGTGAAAACTCAATTCGAGAACCTTGACGATTTTCTTTATTAGGTTGGCTGACTTCACCTTTATTCCATGGGAAGCCTTCAATGAATTCCATATGCCGATGTTCAGCTTTACCGCTTGGAGAAACTTCTTTACATAAGTAGCTATCTACAATAAAGCGACTAGACAAAGCATTGGTAACTTTAGCACCAACACCATGACGACCAGAGGAGAATTCACCTGTACCTTTTTCTTTATCAAAGTTAGATGATGTATTTGGTTTTGTGAAGATACGTTCGATATTGTCGAATGGAATACCACGACCATTATCCATACTTATAAAAGTATTTGTATCTTCATAATATTCAGTCCAAATTTCAGTACACGGAGATTTATCTTTCATCAATTCATCCATGGAGTTCTGAAATACTTCACGGATCATATTAATAAAACCTTTATCTCCAACGTAACCAATATATTGACCTGGAGTTTTTCTTACAGCTTCTGTAAAAGAACCCATGGTTCTGATAGATTTACCATAAGAGTTGATATTCTTTTTAAATTTCTCAATCGAGGTCATCTATTTATTACCCTTTCAAATAAGATAAAAATAAAGATAAAAAAGGAAGTAGAGAATAATCTCTACTTCCAAATATTATCTAAACTTCATCTACTAGTTTTCAAAACCAGGGATAGCTGCCGCTGCAGAAGCTTGAGTTGTTGCAGGAGCTTGTGCTTGAGGAGCTGCTACTGGAGCTTGTTGACCAATAGGGTTAGCCATTGCTTCAGCTGGGTTAGCTACAGGTTGTTGTGGAACAGCTTGTGCTGGAGCTACAGGAGCTTGGTAGTTTTGTGGAGCAGCCCAACCACCAGCTTGAGGTTGTTGCATTTGCATACCTGGTACTGGTTGTTGTTGAGGTTGTTGGTAACCACCGTTCCAGAAAGCACCGTTCATTTGAGGAGCAGCTTGAGGAGCCCATTGTTGCATACCTGGGTAGCCATAACCGTACATAGGAGCACCAGTTGTAATGGCACTTAAACGATTCAATGTGTTGTAATCATTAGCGTAACCATAACCACCTTGAGCAACATTCATGGAACCATAGTAGTTCAAGATGTACTCAGCAGATTTGTCCCACATCTTAGGCAATTGGTCGATTACAGTACCGAATACATACAATTTGTCTGCCAATTCTGGAGAGATTGGACCCCAGTTAGCTTTCATTGTATTCCAAATGTCGTTGAATTGAGAAACCACGTGACGAACATTGTTGGACAATTCTTTACGGTTTTCATTGGAAGGTTCGATGTAATTGAAAGTTTCATGGCAGATACCACATGTGCAAGAACCATCTGCATTTGCACTCAATGTAGATTGACCGTTGTGATCGCGGTGGTTACATTTGTAACGGGCGATCTCGGTCGCATCTTTTGGTGGTTGGAAGAAAGCTTCCATATCACGAGTGTTGCGATTGCGAAGAGCATTGATTTCGTCTTGAGTCAATGTGGAGTTCATAGGCATGTTTGTATTTGCAGGTGCCATTTGAGCTGCCATAGGTTGAGGCCATTGTGGTTGCATACCGTAGCCCATACCACCCATCATTGGTTGTTGAGGTTGTTGATTGAAGTTGTTGTAGTTGTTAGTCATTGTTTTATCCTCCTGACTAAAAATGTGTGAAAATATATTTTTTTAAAATAGCTTAGCTATTCTTCATAACGATATTATATAGTTATAATTCAGTTTAACTATATTATTTTTTGAGCTCTTCGCTAACCATACCAAGTGGTAATTCAGATGGTTTTTTAGTCTTAGTATAGTTATTGCGATAAGCAGAGTGTTTATTTACATCCAATGGATCGAAGATATCACTCTTGATAAGACCACCAGTTTCATCATCGATAGGGATTGTTTTACCACAATCACCTACACCATGAGCACCAGGGAATTTAGCTTTCATAACAGCTAAAGATTGACCAAAGGATTCTTCAGTCAATTGAGTCCACATTTCTTGGATGTTGTCGTAGTTGGATGCAGATAGCATACCAGCATAAACTTTACGACCAGTACCAGCTGGTTCGAATCCTGTTCCTTTTTCATTCGTAGAATAATAGAATAGAATTTCGTTATCATCATCCCAAATGAAATGCTTATGTGCACCACTTAAAATTACGTCATTATCTAAACGAATACAGAGTGGTTCAGCGATGTTCTTTTTGAGACTTTCACTATATCTCAAGATGCTCAAGAAAGCATCTCGTAGAGCGATAACTTGTGCTTTTTCCATTATTTCACCTCCATGCGATAAAAATAGCATCATACTCATATAAGAGTATTCTTACAATATTGTTAGCCGGATATTAAAATTAAATTATAAATTTATATTGCTTTAATTTTGCACCGATAGTAATTAGATATCCTAAATTACCGTTGGAAGCTACCATATCGTTGAAACCAGATAATGCAATTCCATAAACATTTTGAAGTTCTGCATCCGTTTGCATTACAGTAAAGGCATCTGGAGAACCATATTTTTCATAGAACTCTCTGGTTGCACTATAATGAATCGCGGAATTCAAATACAAGGTTTGTAATGCTGGGATTACGATGCAGGTTACAAACTCATATGTGAAATATTTATTATACTTTTCAGTAATATTTCCATACGCTAAATCCTTAAGTAATAATGGAACTTTCTTCATCAAACGTTCAGGGCGTTCCATAATCATAAAGGTATCACCTTTAGATTTAATCAAAGGATCAAAGAATGCAGAACCATAATTATTTTTCTTATTAGGTTTAGCCATTATTTTCCTCCTCATCGCCATACAAATCCCAACGATAGAATGCTTCAATACGAGCTTCGTATGTATCTTCACCAAATTCAGGATCGATTGGATCTAATTCAATAATTTGCTCAGCTTTATCTAGAATGAATTCATTCCATACAGATAAATCAAAACCTTCATCAGAACCATTAAAGATAATATTATTCCAGTCGGATTCGGCTAGCATATTATTTTCTAAAAGCATTCTGATGAAAGAATAGAAAGAAATACCATCACTGATCTTTTGGGAATCAGAGATGATCATAGATTTGAACCAGTTGATAGAATCTTCGCCATAAAGATCTGGTAGATTCTTAATAATCTCTTTAGCCGCGTTACCACGACCTTCGATTACTGCATAGGTTCTTTCTTGTTCCACTGGAGTATCAGAAGATTCACTGAATTCGATTAGTAATAGATACTTCTTGATCTCAGAAGGAACGATAGGTTTGTTTTCTTCATCCAAGAATATAAATGGTTGGATAAAGTCAGTTCTTGTTAATTTTTGCATAGGTGTTACTCCTTTCTGTGTTAAAATATAATTTAGGTAGAGTTAATATTACTCTACCATATAGATATTATATAATCATATAGAATTTTATTATAACCTGATTTGAATACCCATGTCCAGAATACACTGGACATGAAGAATACAAATAACCAGAATAAGATATACGCATCTTTTCTCATAATAAAATTACCACACAGAATACTATTAAAGCTGCTATGATAATAGATTGAATCATAGTAACGTATTTCAATACCTTTTTACTAGAAATACCATTGTTGTCTAATTCTACATGATGATATGTACAGCCGCCACCGTTATTGATATCATAGAACATACAACAATAGCACATCCCTTGGGAATTGAAGTGCTTTGCTAATGGTCTACCAGAGTGCTCGACAAAGCCGAAGCACACATCCCGTTCTAGGATTCCTGGTAGATCTTTATTATTATCATATTTTCGAGATTTCTTGGATTTCTTTTCCATAATCTCTTTGTTAGCTTCTTTGACTTCAGCCAAAGTGCTTACATCAACTGTATTATCTTCACAGGAAGTTGTTTTATAATTAGTTTTAGTTAAATCTAACTTCCTATGGCGTCTTTGTTTTACTTTACGACCCATTAACTTCCTCCTACCAAATAATATCCACTGCAAAAGCCATTACAGTAGCTAATATAATTACTCCAAGGGCAAATACTTTAGCATCATCCTTAAACATATCAGTCCCTCCAGTATACAAACAATGCCCAGATATACATTAAAACAAAAGAGGCTATAAATACTCCAATCAATAATACTCGGTTATTTATAATAAACTCTTTTTTGTCATTTATATCAGTTGTCTCTGTTGGAGGAATTGATTTCTTCTTTCTTTTGAAATTTATATTAGCTGTAGTCAATTCCTTAAAAGGAAATTTACATTCGTTGTAGTACTGATTGTAATGCCTACAACCAGTACAACCATTTTCAGGAACAAATCTAAGACGATTATGTTTCTTATCATTCCTGAATTTAGGACATCTCTCCTGCTCCACTTGTTTCACTCCCTAATAGAACTTCTTCGACTTTAATACATAGATGCAAGTATTACTGAATCGAGTAATACCTACATAATCTAAGTTTCTATTGATATTCTTATTCATGTATTCAGAAATATAAATACCATTCATGAACTGGGAACCTTGGGAGATATGTGTAGTGATAGCATATCCTAGTTCAAATAACTCACCTGCTGGGCGATAATGACCATTCTTAAAGATGTCTTTATCTTCATAAGCAGCGTTGAAGTATTTGAAGTCACATTTCAAATCTCTAAATACAGATGGGAATAGATTTGGCATAAAGTCGATATGGAAACTATCGGCTGATACACCTAAGACAGATGGTTCGTTGATTACTCTACCAGTCAATCCGTTAGCTAGACTGATACCATGCTCAGATCTTAGCCAGTTATTCTTACGACAAATTAATTGTTCACCATAAGCTGGTATTTTAAGCATAGGATCTATACCACAAAGCTCTCTCATAAAGCGATTATATCGTTCTCTTGTTTTATTACGACCACAGATTACAATATCTGCTACTTTAAACATATCTGGGTGTAATTCGTCTTCATAGATTACGTTTACATCACCATACAATCCACGATATATGGGTTGGTTATTTAAAATACGGTCTGCAAGATACACAATCGCTGAACTTTGAGCTTGTCTCATAATGGTATTGAGCACATGAACCTTACCATCATATAAGTATGCTGGTCTATCTGCTACAGGAGGTAATTGGTTCAAATCTCCTGCGGCAATAATCTTAATTCCACGAGATTCTATTTCTTTCTTTAAAGAATATGGAACAGAACCAGCTTCATCTATACAGATTAACTTCTTGCCAATAAGAGGAGTTGGTACAAATACCAATCTTCTTTTTGGTCTATTGAAATATGGGTCTATATTATCATAATCATATTCCCACTTAGGTTCAAAGAGCCATGAATGAATTGTCTTAGCATTCATCAACCCTTTAGTTCTAAGAACGATAGCGGCAGCACCTATATATGCCATAGGTGCAACCTCTTCTGGCATTAAGCCTAGACGTCGAATTATCTCCATCATAACAACAGATTTACCTGTTCCGGCTTTGCCAGAATATTGAAATACTTGTTCTGATGAATTATGATAAAAATCAACGGCGGCTTGAACAACTCTTTCTTGTTCTTGACTTAATTCTATCATAATTATCTCCAAATTAAATTTTTCTGAATACAGTGATTAAACCATCTGGGTTTTCTGGTTGTTCAAATTCTTCATAAGTACCAATATCCAATTTAGCTAAGTCTCTGTATTCAAAGACATTAGCATCATCGATCTTATAAATCAAATCTAGATATTTGATACAATCACGATGGTATTCATTACCAGATAATTCGTACATGTTATCGAATTTGATCGTAGCATGACCAAGATCATTCATCTTAGCATTAGTTACATTCAGGAATAAGATTCTGTCAGTATCTTTCTTGAGGTTTACTTCAAGGAACCAACAGACACAGTTGATGCAAAGTTTAATATCATTATAAGGATCGAATAGTTTAATCCCTAATGGTAATTCTGGTACAGCTTCTGGATCTCCAGTAGCCATAACAGCTTGTTCCTTTAGTCTATTATACATTCCATAGTCGATGTATTTATTACCATCGTATGTGAAGTATAACAACTCATTATTTTCTAATGACTCCTCGGAACATAGGAGATTATCGTTAATAAATGGGATAAGACCCAACCGTTGAATCATACGATCTGAGAATAACTCAGCATTACGATTCATTGTATCATAATATCGTTGCTGTTTAGCTAACTCTTTCTTGGTTATACGAGGCATTTGGAACTCCTTCTTTAAATCATTCACATAAATATAATAAGAAATTACTTATTCATATTTATATTATATACCCAAGTTCTATTTTATCCAAGGAGGTAAATTTAGATGGCTTATAATGATACATACATTGCTGTATTACTAACAACCTGCGATAAATATACTCCAGGGAAACAAACTTTTCGTATTCAAAGCTTAGTTGGTCTCAAGGAAAACTCTAATCAAATAGAGAAGACTGAAAACCAAGGTGGTAATCTTTTAAATAAAGAAACCGACCATCTACCTTTAGGTAGTGCTAATACATCGGCTGTAATTACAATCGATGTACCTTATGAAATCTCAAGAAGATTTCCTGTTAAATTTATCCCACCAGGGACTCGTTTCTTAGTATCGTTCTCTTCTGGTGATATCAAGAATCCTATCATCGTTGGAGGTGACTACTAATGTCGTATTATGATTACTCTAATTTAACTGCTCCCGAAAATGCCCATACGTTATCCGAATTTGTTACTGCTGGTAAAACCCATGCCGAAAATCGGTATGTTGATTTCTGCTATATGGAGAAATTGGGAAGTATTAATTTCGTGGTACGAAATATTTTGAGGGATTATATAGAAGAACTCAAGGAAGAAACAATCGAATGTACTCTAAGCCTTGAGGAGCAGTTAAAATATAGATATAATCCTAAACACCTAGCACTAGATATTTATGGTAGCACAGATTTGTACTTCATTATTCTAATGCTTAATGACATGATTGATGTCAGAGAGTTTAGAGATATTCATAAAATTAGATTACTTCGTAGAAGTACTCTAATGGATATGATTTCTAAGATTAATACATCTGAAAGAATCAATCTAGAGAAGTATAATGCTAAGCATTCACATCTGTAGATTCGTTCTTATCCCATTTAACGATAAATCTAACGTCTAGTCTATCACCGTATAGATTAGTCCCAGAACCTTTTACTGTTACATCATAACCAAGTAATTCATAATAACTAATAATATCTTCTAGGTCTTTCTTTTTGAGTACAGCTAATTTGCTGTACTCAAATATTTGCTCTTTATGAGTCTTAGCATTTTCAATTAGCGTTACAATCTCTTCATTCATAGCTTGAATGAAAGCTGTAGCTGTATCAGAATAGTTTTTGAATTCTGTAATAATATTAAATGCGTCTTGTGCTGTAATCATGGGTATCCTCCTGATTTTAAAATATAATTTATTTAAGCAAGGAATGAGATTACTTTAATCTCACCATTACTCATATCCATATCATCCATTACATACAATGGCTCTTCTATCATACTAAATGGGTGTAATAACTCAGATTCTTCAACCACTATATCCTCTTTAGGTTCATTACGAACTACTGTTGGTTGTGGTATGATGTCTAATTCATCTTCATCATCTAAACCCATAAATGGACTTGGTTCTGTCAGTAATTTATTTTCTCTTTCTGGTAATTTTACACTACCATCAAAGCGATACATTTCTGACGGAGCTCCATTCATAATATCTTTCTTACTACCACTAAGGTTAAGTACACTCAATGGTGAAGCAAGTTTAGAATCTTCTACTAATTTAATAGTATTAGTCTTGTCAAATGGTTGGAAGAAAGTCCTATCAGTTGCTGTGCATTTATACCGAGTCTTAGTTACTTTGAAACCCATATACTTTTCTTCACCGACCCATTGTGGAACGATAAAGATAGTAGCATCTACGTTTTCATCGATAAGACTAGATTCACCGATATTAGCACGACCGATACCATCGGTAACATCTTTCTTAGAATTATTACGAATTTCATCTACAGTTTTAGCACCCTCACGGTTAATTTGTGATGCGGTGATTACTGGAATATCGAATCTATTCGCAAAGTTTTTCAAGTCATTGATTACTGCACCTAATTTAAAACGTTCTTCCATTTGATAATTATCAATTGGTTTGATGCGTTTAATATAGTCGAATAATACCCCAATGACTTCATATCCTCTATTAGCAAAGTCTTCTGTCATTTGATGTAAATAACTTACATCAACAGAGTTGATTGGTTTATAACGAATCGCCATATTAATTGGAGATGATTCATTAACCACCATTCCTTCTTCAGCTAGTTGTTCTAATACTTGATCTGTGGTGAACTCAGCCATATCTTTGTCTGTACCACAAGAGATAGTATATAAAGAATCAACAGCTTCTCTCATTGTATTTTCCATTGTGAAGAATAATAAGAGAGGCTTCTTAGTTTTATCTTTGCATTTGAAGTTTGTATTATACTTCTTAATTTGATAGAAGATATTAAGTAAGGTTGTCGTTTTACCTTCACCTGGTAAACCAAATAGACAGTAAACACGAGAACCTTCGAAACCACCAGAAAGAATATCATTAAACCGATGCATACCAGTTTTCAATTTGTAAGAAGGTTGTTTCTTACGATTGATGATTAAATCTAATGGCCCTCTTGGATTAGATAATAAGAAGTCTGTTTCATCTGTATTTGTATCAATATAGTTTTGATTGAATTGATTAGATGCATTATTGACTATTTCTTTAATACGCATTGCATTTTCGAAATAATTTTCAGGACTTCCGTTAATATAATCCGCGATGGATAGATTCAAACTTTCGATAGTTTTATTTACAGTTTGAGTATCTAAGATATTTGTAACAACATCTTCTACCCATTTAACTTCACCATCAGAAAGTTCTTGGAAAGATGGGATATCTAACCCTTCGTATTTATTACCTACCAATCCACAGATTGTAGTTAATAATAAATCACGACCAATTGTAGACCCATATCTTAATCTAAGCTCAATAGCATCTATAGCAAATAGATATCTGAGCATCATAGATTCATTTTCGCTGAAGTGTTTTACTTCACTAGCCTTTAATACTTTCAATAAGTTTTCAAGACCAGTAACTCCAATCATTTGGTTTTCGCTCAACGCATATTCGCAGAACTTAGTAAACATTTGGATGTTGTAATTCACATTCAAACGCATTGTTTGGTTTCTTTTAGTACCATACTTACTGGTTCTACGACGCTGTCTTTCACGGATAGTTTCTGCCATCGTACCACAATTCCTTCCCAAGAATTAAATTAAATATTTTGTAAGATTCCGATTAAATCTTCGTAAGTCAAAAATACGCTTCCCTCGGATTGATTAATATATCGAACCAATTTATTCTCCGGCGTAATATTCTTATCGAATAGATAATCATAATTTTCGTACTCGTTTTGAATCTCTTGAAGATTCTGTACTATATTGTCATTAAGAATTTTAGTTTCTATTCTGACGTTGGGATTATTCCGATAAAATGTCTGAATAATCTCTAAATTTTCTGGATTGTTTTCAGTTAATCGAACTCGAAGATATTTAATATCTTCTTCTTTCATAGTCTGAGCAATATATGCTATCATATCTTTAGGGTCTCCATTAATCATGGAATCCATATTGATAGTAATATACTTATCAGATATGATTGGTTCATAATGAACGGCATATTGTCGAGTTCTCATATCTTGCATCATGATGATGAAGCCTTTTTCTTCTTCTTCACCAAATTGCCATCTATATGGAGAACCACAATAGTAGAAATGTTTTGCATAACATCCAGGAGTATGTACATGACCAGATATAATTGGACCAGCACAGTGTCTGAAATGGTCCATATAGAATACTGGTTCTCTATCTGAATTCAAATTAGGTATATCTTTACCAAAGATAGCACCTACAAATGTACCATGCATATAGCATGCATCATAGAATCCAGATTGGTATAAGAATTGCTCATAGTATTCAGAACCTTTACCATATAATTCTGGAATACAAAGTATTCTTTTACCTTTGACTGTATCGAATTTAACTTCTTCGATAATCCGAACGTCTGTACCATTTGCTATAGCTTGTTCAGCCATAGGATAGAATAATTTTATTTGATCTGCATCATGGGAGTAAGTACCGGCAATGATTAGCAATGTAGCATTCTTAATTGCACATACTTTGATCAAATCAGAAATAAAATAACAAGCTAACGAAACGGATTCGGAGTTAGCCATAAATTTATGATGAAAAATATCACCATTAACCGATACTATATCTAGAATCGGTAGGGTCATAAGTCGATCTATGAATTGGTCTTTTAATAGCTTATATTGCTCTTTTGGATCCATAGCTCCAAAATGTATATCAGATATATGGGCTTCAACGAAAAAATCTTGCATATTATCCCCCCTAAATTGTCTTAAAGTGTCTCTTATGGTCGTGTTAGAGCAACTTTACATTTTAATTTGAGAACTATATTGTAAGGAAGAAAGATACTAGTTTTGTTTCCTCTTATAAAAATATATACCTTAATCAGTGCACAGTTTGTTTTACACAACCATAACAAATTTGTGGCTTACAGAATATAAATTTGGTGATTAGTTTATATTCGTTTTTGAACTCCTTGTTGACTAATAAAGATACTTGACAATCTATAGACCGTTCGTGTTGGTTTTAAATATGGTTTAGTTGATTGACATATTTAAAATCAGGTCTATATAAAACTCCTATGCTTAAATAACTACTGTTGTTCGTTTATAGTAACTTTCCTTATAGATAATATAATACTTTAGTTTGTTTGATGGCCAAACTAAAGCTCCTTGTGGACCTTTCTGTCTTACACATATTTTATAACATGACTCTAATACTGTACGTTTTAATGCCAAACTAGTATCTTCTTCCTTACAGTGTACATTGCTGCTCCAAACTAATGATGTGTGGTACTCGGTCTACTCCATATGGAGTAGACCACTGTACTTCTTTATTTTTTATTACAATCATTACATATAAATAATTAGAATATAGCTGAGGTAACGATTTAGACCATCTTTTAATAATACGTCTAGAAAAACAACCTAAACAATTACCCTGTTATACGTCTAATACTTCATAACCAAGAACCCTTCATTTTATTCATATTCTCGACATCACATACCTTTTACTATTTTTGATATAGGATAAGATGATGTAATAGAATTAGACTTAACCAATTTCTTATTTTATTTTTAGATGAAAATTGTAAATCTATCTAAATCATATATAAGATACCAATCAGAAAAAGCTAAATACATTATATAACAAACACAGTGTAGATTATCTGAGCAAGATAGTCGAATTAACTACAATAACTTTATAAGTCAATTCTTGGTTCTTGGTTTATTTTGCCAGTTTAGAAAAACTGGAAGAGAAATAATTTAGATAAAAGTCCCGTTACCAGATATCTGGTAACGGAGGCTTTTTCGCAAAATTACTTATTGTAGATTTCGTTAGCTTGTTCTAAGAATAGTTGTACACATATCTCTACTAGCTCATTAGTTATTTCAGATTCCAATTGAGGTAATCTATAATTACCTGAATCGATATATCTATTTGGTTTTAATTCATACAATGACCAAGATACTCTATCGTCATCGTATGGACAAACCTTATACCGCATCAGACGGTTTCTAAATATACCAATATCAATAAAGTACATATCATCTTTAGTTACTTTATAGCTTGGACCAACAAACCTAATCATATTATACTTAAGCTTACTTCCAATTGGTTTATTTAGATATAGACTGTGGGTCTTAGTATTATTTTTACTTAACTCAAAAGTCCATAATGCTGCCCAATAGAGATTATTTCTTTTGAATAATCTCTTTATACATAACTTGAAGCTAAGAGTATAGAACCATAATACCATAGAGTAGAGAATAGGAGCAAACCATCTTAGTTTTTGCATAGTCATTGAATAACTGACTATATATCTTATTAAAATGCGTTCGACCATTTTAGCTCCTTGTATATATCTTTGAACTTATTCTCCATATTTAGGATATAGTTATAGGAAGTCAATAAACTGAAGAACATTTGATGACAATATTCCATAAACTCAGCTTGTTCTGGTATATTCATATCGCAGTGAACTACTTCAAACGTATTATCACGTTTATCCATTCGAAGTATAGTAAATCCATCAACTTCAATACCTTCACAATACCATAATAGATATCTATAAGCTGCTAATTGTAAGAAGTATTTGAAAGATACTTGATTAGAAGTCTTAAAGTCCATTAAAAAGATTCTATCATCCACAGATAGTAGTAAATCATAAGTACCACCAAAGTATGGACAAGTTAAAGTCTTTTCAGAGCCTAATACAGTTACTTTATGCTTATCATTAAGCATTCTCCACCAAGTTTCGAAAGATTCAATACAATTTACTGATTCTTGCATCAAATCATGAGCTGGTTCTAAGTTAGGTGAATTAGTAATCAACTTAGCAAGGTAATTGTGTACTTCTGTACCAATATTCGCTGCATGATTCAATACTTTTCTATAACTTTGGTGTTTAAATCCTAAACTATTAGCCCAATACATCAAAAAATCATCATGAATAGTTCTCCCAAGAACTGATGTTACTCTTGGGACTTTGATACCATTACATTCGTAACTACTTTTAAAATCTTTATCTTGTAATACAATATCTTCAATAATTTTGATATAAGATTTTGTTAGATCACTATTTAAGACCATTGTTCGACTTATTCCTCCCAATATTATAATATACAATTATTGTAAAAGATAACTAGTTTAGTAAAAATCATGTCCATCAACGGAGAATATTTCTGGTGTTTTTCCAGATAATAACTCGTGCATGTGTTCTGGTGTTGGAATTTCTTCCCAGCTTTCTGCACCATCGTATTCATGACGATATAGAATATAATCAACAGTGTAGATGATAATATCAGTATTGACCTCAACAACACCAAGTCATTCATCATATGTTTTATATCTAGCTATATCCTTAAACATTTCCCAAGTCATAAACTTGCAATCTTTAGGCTTCTCTCTATTAACAACGTATATTACTTCTTCTTCTTTTACCCCTAAATTATCTAATACTTCTATAGTCTCTTTTAATAAATTAGCCATTTTTTATTCCTCCATAAAATATTAACTTTTGTGTATTTATAATGATGTGCCGGTACAAATAGATTACAAAAACATAGTAGTAAAATTACTAAAATACCCCCGTTTCGTTTAAATGAAAGGATGATATATAGTGGCTAAATCTATTACAGATGGCTTTATTTTTCAAAGCTATAAGCTAAATGAACAAGACATGCTTAAAGAAATTATGCATGGTTCCAGAATAGATAAAAACACAACGGAATTTATCGAAGATATTGCTAACCCAGTAAAACGTAGCAATTCTCCAGCTTATTTAATGAAGATTCTTACTTCTTCAAATTGTGTACTTCTTGTACCAAAGAAACCTTTCCCTCGTCCATTTAAAGTAATTTACTCTGGTGATGGTAGAGATAAAAAGAATAAGAAAATCTATATCGATGTAACTGGTTTGATTAGAACAAATAAAAACAATCGTTTCAATGCTAATATTGAAACTTTGATTGCTTATCTAGTATCTGCTAAAGTAAATATGGTTTATAATAAGATTCCTAAGACTTATGTAAATACAAGTAAGAACTTTATTGACTTATCTTACATCTATGCTCGTCTATTCACTCACATTATTGACTTCGTAGGTAATATTTCTAATATTCCTGGTCAAAAAGAAAAAATGATGTATCATGCTGCTCGTTACTTCATTCAATCGGTAGCAGAATTAGATGTGAACGAAGATAAGGTTATCGAACTAGCTGCTAAAGCTGCTGGTATTAGACCAATTGAAGCTAAGACTCTTTCTATCGTAGCTAATGAAGAAGATTATAAAGATCTTCCTACATTCATTGAGTTTATTAAAGAAACATTCAAACTTGATCGTTTAACTACAACTTTATTCATTGAAAAATGGATGTATTTATATGGACCTGGTACTATCTTTGGTGCTGAATACGTTCCAGCTTTGATTACTATGGTTACAGATGCTTTCTGTGGTGTATACTTAAACAATCAAAAGACAATTGAAAAAGTACTTGGTACTAGTCTAGTTTCTTACGGTAAATATATCATTTATACTGAAATTGCTTAGCTAAAGGTGATGTAGGGTATAATTACCCTACATCTTTCTTTGCTTTATTTTATGAAAGGAGATAACAGAAATTGGATAACTACGTTCATAATCCAGATGAATGGAAAGATACCGAAGAAGAGATCTCTCGTTATTCTGATATAGTATCTCTCACCGAATATAAGCGTACCCAAGCTGCAGAATCTATAGACAATGTACAAGTTGGCTTAGTTCCTTATCTCGTTAAGCCTGGCTTTAATACAGATAAACTACACTTCAAAGATGGTAAGTATAGAACTCTTCATAGACGTAAGAAGTTATTCCTTCATCTATATGACGTCAAGAATAACTACGTTTACTCTAGAACTTCTCCAGACTTCTTTGAAAGTATGATGCTCGATGCTGTAGAGAAAGAATATATTACACCATTCTTACTATTTGTAGATGATGTATTTATCCCATGGTCTAAATTGAAGTTGGTTAAATCTAATAAACACTTAACTGCTATCATTGATGGTTATGACTATGATTATGAGCCAAAGGATGTATCTATATTGATGCTTCCTACAAAGGTTTCATATTCTGAAGATAGTTATGCTAAAGATGGAGCTAAGATTCAATTCAGATTTAACGAACGAGGACTATTTGATCCAACTGGTAATATCGTAGTTGGTACATTGCATCCTAAAGCTAAAGTATTAGTATACCGTAATCAAGAATTTAGAAAATTTAAGATGGATATTAATACTAAGAAGAAGATACCTCGTAGTTGTGTAGCTGTATTTACTCCTGATGGTAAATTCAGTACATATTACCGTGTAGTAACTTATGCTGGTAACTTATTGACTATCGATGATCCATTCTTCAGAACTCATCCATTATCTGCAGTAGTCACTTACTTCGATGAAGGTATCGATTCGGAAGACTATATCAATCGTTTCCCTAATAATGTATTAGCTAGACGTATTGCTGCTGAAGAAACTATTACTGATGTACCTGGTATAGATACTATCGATGTGAAGTTGATGCAAAAAGAATTCGACTTTAAACATCTTCCATCATTATCATATGAAGAGAATATTAATAATTCTATTCAATATATCTTTGACTATGATAAGAATAAGTTCGATCCTATATTCGATAATAATAGTACAATGCATTGCTGTGAATACACTTATGCCGATATAGTAAAGAGAATGGATGCTGATGGTTGGGTTACAATGAGTAGAGATATTTATGGTAAGTCTAACTTCCATAACGAAACTTATGTAATGATCTTCCATAACAATGAACTTCCAGCCTACTATAAAGACATTGTCTATGAACATGATACATTCAAATTTAAACCTACTAATCTTGGCGTAAATGACTTCATTGAGATCGTATATATCAAGAATATCCGTAATGAAGTATTACCATTAGACCAAGAACACAAAACAGATGATACATATTTAGACGTATCTGATTATTATATCCCAACTGAAGAGTTATTGGTCTATACTAATAAACTAGGTGATCATGCTTTATGTCCTCTTAATTATAGATATGATTATGAGACTGGTAAAGTAATTCTTCCTAGTGATGATTATAAGAATACTGACCTCTATGTTGGTTCTACTAATCAATTCAGATATGCTAAGATAAATATCAAAAAAGAAACAAATGCTATTTCTTTACCATTGTATTTCAATACTGCTTATAATCAAGATAAGTTCTTATTGTTCATCAATGGTCGTTTATTGAATAGCATTTATTATAAAACTTTAGTCCCTACTTTATCTGAACCTAAGATTAACTTCAAAGTTATTTATACTATGAAGACAGTTAAACCTACAGATAGAGTAGAAGTATTCTATTTAGGTATGAATACTGGTAAAGGATTAGAATCATATACTAATAACTTGGTTATCAAGAGTATTATGACATATGCTACTAGTGATATGCAAAGTACTTTTGAAATTCCATTACCATTTAAAGATTATGATGCATCTGCTCAAGGTGCTGTAGCTGTATTTAAACATGGTTTGTTTAAATCTCCTGAAACTTATTATACTTATAAAGATGGAGATAAATGGTATATTAAATTCTTAGACCAAGATGATGAGTGTATTATTGGTGAAGAAGTAACATTCTTATTCCCATATTACTCAACTAAACCTTATATGTATTCTATCCCTACGGATAGTAACTCTACACAATACTTACCTAAGACTGTAAATGTAACTGCCGATACTACAGATGTAGACTTCGGTGATTTGAATATGATTGATAATCGTTCTGTATTAGTATTTAAGAATTCTCAAATTCAAAAATCTAATACTTATACTATCGAAGGTTCTCATATTAGATTTACGGATACAGTTCCTGCTGGTACTGATGTAACTGCTGTAGTTTGTACAGATAAGAAGAAATTGGAAACTAATAATATTAAGATTTCCCATTATACTTATACGATTACATCTAAAGCAGAAAACCCTATTACTTTACCTAAAGCAAATATACCTGATTCTTATATGGTATTCTTCAATGGTAAATTAATGAATCCTAATGACTATGGTATTACTAGAGATAAGTTAGTTATTATGCATAGAGAAGACTTTAATAGAACTGGTGATAAGATTGAATTAATCTACGCTGAAAATCTTTCTAATAAAGTACTTTCTATAAACTTCTATCCTATTAGTTTAACTATGCCTTATGCTGACTTTGTAGACTTACCAGGATTCTCTCCTATTGATATGAATCCAAATACTATGGTATTATTTGCTAATGGTGAGTATGTAGAACCTTCTAAATATACAGTAGATAGAAACTCTATTAACTTTGATTCTGGTATGCCTGCTGGTACTAAGATTACTGTATACTTTGCTTATGAAACTTTAAATAGATACTATACTCCTTATAGTTTATCTACTTCCATTGATAAAAATAAATTTGTCATGGATGAAGCTAAAGTTAAAATCGAACAAAAAGGTCAACGTAGATTTACTATTCCATATCCAGAGAATAATAAAGAGATTCCATTCATTATTCATATGCGTGGTATCTTCATTCCAGCTGATAATTATACTATCACTATGAATAGAAGTGCTATTGTATTTGAAGACGGATTAGATGAAAAACTTATTCCTGGTCAACATGTAAGATTTATCTTCGTTTATAATGGTAATGGTGCTTTCGTTAATAAACACGAATACACTAACCGTATTTCTGAAGGTGAAACTACTATCCATCTACCAGAGTTATTTAAATCTGAAGTAGATTATAATGATTACATGATGGTATTCTACGATGGTATCTATCTAGATAAGAATAGATATTATATTGATTCAGAAAATCGTGTAATTACTCTTACAGATATTCCTAGATATGGTGAAACTCAACGTCAATTTTCTGTAGTGTTATTCCATACCGGTTCTGATGAAAATGGTACTATTAATTATCTTCCTAGCTCTGGATTCTTATATCTAGATATGGATAAGATTGATAGAAATATTACTAAAGAGAATACAATGATCTTTATTAATGGTAAGAAGATTGCTAAGCATCAATTGATTGATGTGACTAACTATCTAAAGAAACTTACTATGGATATTAAAACTAGATTTGGTATGGAAATCATTAATCTTTCTCCAAAAGTATTTGAATTAAAAGATAGATATAATGAAATTAAACGCGAAGTCAAGACTGCTTGTCATGTAACTATCAATCAAACTCCAAATCAAACAATTCGAGTTCGCTGTAATGGTTCTATCTTTAGTTCTAGTTTCACAGCTAAATCTGGAGATATAATTGATGTATATGTTCAACCGGTAAATGGTTATGTAGCTGGTAATCCATCGGTTACTACTATGGCTTTAACTGGCGATGTGACTATTAATGCCACTCCTGCTCTTAAAGGTGATTTACAAACTATCACTATTAATCAATCTGATAATCAATTGATTTCAGTTCGTTGTAATGGTGAGATTTATACTAAATCATTTAAAGAAATTAAGGGTATGAGTTTCATAGCTAATATCGAATCTACAAATCCTAAATACAATCATGGTACTTTAAGTATCAGACGTGGTACTATTGGAGACGATCCTATAGTTATCGAAGCAACTCCAGCTACAGTTAAAGATGTTGTATTTGAAATACCTGACCAAAACTTAGAGTATCAAACTTTCACAGCATATCTCTATGATGATACAATGACTAACGTATTACAAACAATTACCACTCCTGGTACTTATAATGCTAAGTATGGTCAATTTGTATCTGTGTCTGTAGAAGCTGCTCGTGGTTATAAACCAGGTGGTTTAGATATCTATGGTGAATATGGTGCAGTTGAATTAACTAAAGATAAAACTATTATCTCATTAGGTACTCCAATTGGTCCGATTAAATACAATATCCAAATTCCTAAGTATGATAATCAAGATATCATTGTAGCTATTAAACCTAAAGATGAAGATATATTCAACTATTATACCTATAAATCTAAAAAGGTTGAAGCTCAATATGGTGATACCTTTGATATTAGTATTACTCCATTGAGCACTTATGTTGCAGGTAAGGTTTATACTAACTACGAAAACAGACTAACTGGTATTATTGATAAAGAATTGGTTATCAGTGCAGATCCTGCTGAACTTCGTACAGAATTAGTCACTATTTCTGTAGATAGCGATCCTCATGCTGAGATTAAAGCTGTATTGGATAGTGGTGCTATCATTAATGAAGGACAATCAATGTCTGTAATTAGAGGTACTCATTACCGAGTAGAATGTGATGTAGATTATGATTACTCTACTCCTTCTTTAAATACTTGGGAAGGTACTGCTGATGTAAATACAGAAATCAAAGTATTGTATCCTGCAGAAAAATTAACTGCTGGTGATAGATCTAATCAAGCTTATATTGATTTACAACCTAAAGATGGTTGTATGATCACTGTATTCAATAAGACTACTAATAAATCTCATATTAACTCCTTCTGGTGTAATTATGGTGATGAATTAGTATTTAAATTGACTACAGAAACAGAAGGTTTATATACTAAACTCAATGTGCCTGATAATATGACTATCAATACTCTTCGTAGAGTTGTGGTTACTAATAGTTACCCTATTCCTTTATCTCAAGTAGATTATACTTCTTACTTGAATAAACCTAAAGGGAATAAAGTAAGTATTCATATCGATAATCCATTAGATGCTTTCTATGAAATCACTTTGATTAATGGTTCTGAAGAAACTCATTCTGATATGGAAAATATCGATATTGGTACTTCTATTTCTGTTAAACTTACCCCTCTTGCAGTAAACCCTGGTAAGTTATTTATCAACGGTATCTATATTCCTGAAGGGGTTAGAACTATTAACGTTGGTACTTATGATAATAGCGATATCTTGACTCAATGTACTAATATAACAGTATCTTGCTCGACTGGGTATCCTATTACAACGGATACTGATCCAGAAACTAATAAAGTTACTGTAGTTGATAGACCATTAGCTATTATTATGACTGATAGCCAAACTTATGAGCACCAAACTATTCATTTATATAGATATGATGGTAATACTGGAACTCAAAAAGAAGTTACTTTACCATATACTATTAAGATGGATACAGAAAATAACTTGGTTGAATATAGAGCTGTAAGTATAGCTGATGAAGGATACATTCCTGGTAAGCTTAATTACAATATAATCAAACCAATCGAAGGTGCTACATATATCTTAGACTGCGATGATGCTAGAAAGATAGGTGAATAATATGGATAATAACAATAGAAAGCTTCAGCTTATAGAAGTATTCTATAGCTACTATGAACAACTTATCAATCAAGCTGAAATAGTTTTAAGAACAGATACTGAACGTGGTATCGGTGGTGTCGCTACTCCAAATTATACAGTAACTATCCAAAGTAAACCTGGAGTTACAGTTAAGGTAATTACATATAAAGGTGGATTTACTACACATACTTCTACTTTCTCCGCTCCTAAAGGTACAGCATTTACTGTATCTTTAGAGGGAGAAAACTCTTCTAAATATATGCTTTCATTAACGGGTGGTGTATTAGTAGAAGACGTAACGATTTCTTTATTAAGTAAAGAAGATATGGCACGTTGTGCTATTATCATAGATGAGCCTTTCGGTAAGGATCAACTTATTCTTACTAAGAAACAAGGTAGTGAATATCTACCTTTAGATTCTTACTTTGCATACCCTGGAGATAGAGCTGATTTCATTGTTCATATACCATGGAAGCGTAAATACGATCCAGGTATTTTGAATATTACTAGTATTCCTGTTATTCAAAAGAATACTAATATGATCTATGCTACTCCACCTGTATTGAAAAGCGACTTTGATCCTAATATAATTGAAGTAACTGTCAATAATAAACCTCATCAAACTATTCATGTATATACGACAGATAAGTCTAATAATACTACGGATAATACCAATACGTTTAGATCTGAACCTGGGGTTAGATATACTATTGAATCTAAAGCAGAACCTGGTTGGGTTGCTGGTGAAGTCCATGTGAAGAATGTATATGGAGAATCTATGGTTTCTAATGGTAAATTTGATATAGATGCTATAGTAACCGTAGATGATGCTAAAATTCAGTATGTTAAATTGAAGATTTCTCAAAAACCACATCAAACTATTAAAGTCAAAGTATGGAATGAAGACGAATCTGCTTTTAAAGAATATACTGAAGATGCTTTAGTTCAAGTTAATAGTAGATTTGAAGTATCTATTACACCAGAAGCTAATTATAATGCTGGTAAGCTAAATGTGACTAGTGGCAGAATATCTAAAGATGGTAATACTATCTATGCTACTGATGCTACAAGAATGCTAATTACAATTACTATACAACCAGCTGAGCATGGTAAATATTTTGTAAATACTATCGAGAATGGTAGAACTATTAAACATACAAATTCATTTACAACCACAGTTGGAACTGCTTATGAAATAGTAGCTACTCCAGATATCTGGTGGCAATATGATTTCAATAAACCACTAAAAGGCACATTTGATAATGACACTACCATTTCTGCTACAGCTAAAATTTGTACAGATTATGAATTTGATATGACTGTAGGACGGGGTAATGGGCATAATGGTGCAGACGTTAGAAAAAGTTGGAGTCCTGGTGCTGAAGAGATGTTTGGTGCTTTTAGTAAATGGTATATTATGGATGCTTTCCATCTCAATGTGAGAAGAGGTATAGCTAGAATGTGGTTAGCCTTCTGGGGTGGTGATAATGTATATGGTTTATTTAAAACTTGTACATATGAAATCCTTATAGATGACACATGGTATAAAATACTAGACCACGAACCAAATAGAAACTTTAATGAATATGGTGATATTTATAAAGAATTCTATTTGAGGAGTCCTTTGTATAGACCATTACAACAAGTTTACGAAAGTGTAGGAAAGACCTATCGGGTAAGAATGCACATAGATGTATAAAAAATAAAAGAGAAATTACCGTACCCAATATTGGGTACGGTATATCTTTTTCTTATTGTTTAACTTTGATTTCTAAGTTATCTTTGATACGACTACACATCAAATGAGCAACCTTTAAGAAGTATCTATCAGGGATTTCAATACCCATAGGGAGAAAATTATATTTATATTCCACTGAAGATAAATATGAGGATAATTTATTTTCTGCATCTAAAAGATATATAATATCTTTAGTATCATATTTGTCAGCAATTATATTATCAACAACGTCGCAGATATATAGTCCTAATGTGAAATGCTCTATATCTTCCGCAGTCACCCGCATAGTTACCACAGTACAGTTTTTAATCTCTGTACCTTTAGGGGCGATAACAGCCCCAGGGATGTAGTTTTCTCTTAATTTATTAAGAGCGACTTTCAAACCATCTCTAATATTATCTATTTCAGTCTTACCAATTAACTTTGTCATTTTTTCTCCTTTTGATAATAATATTTTCGTCGTCAGCATAGGAATCACCTAAACCGATTACTTCATCAATAATAATCATATTATATTTTTCATTCTTTTGCATTTCAGACCCTGGTACATAAAACTTGGATTCTAAAATAGATTTTAGAGAAATGATTTTTAAGAAATTCTTTTTAAAATCATTTCCTAACTCCAATAAATAAGCAGAAGAAACTAGACTTCTGGCATCTTCAAAAAGTTGTCTAATATCTTTTTCTTCTATTTTTCTTAATTCTAAATCGACAGCACATTGTAGTTGCATTAAATATTTACGATCCATTATTTTTATCTCCTTTATTTCTTTTTGAAAATACCAAGTTCTAGAAGCAATTCATCGGTATGCTTCCAAGATACTAGCTCATTTTTAATATACTCCATATCTTCTAACTCTTCAGGAGTATAGCTGCAAGCTACAATAGCTGCAGTTTGAACATCGGTACCGAATGTACCGATGATCCAATCTGTAATTTGAACTTGTTGTGCATTCATTTTTATTTCCTCCTAAAAACGACGACCCATCATAGTATTCATTAATAATTGGGTTTGTCTATCGATAAGAAAACTTTCTAAGACAAGCATAAACTTGTCTAGATTATTTAATAATTCTAATGGAGCTGAGTCGACAGCTAATTGAGCTGTCTCCTCGCTCATTGGAAACTTTTCCAAAATAGCCTTTTTAGCTTCTTCTTTTTTCTTGTCAATGTTTTCAATAATAGCTTCTACCATTTTATTTTCTCCTTATTTCTTTTTAGCAACTTGCTGTTCAAGTTGCTTAGATTTTTTAACCAATTCTTCGACCTCATGGGATTGGTATTGTTTAATAACTTCTCCCTGGTGGTCTACTTTTTCTTGCAACTCTTGTATCTGTTGATATTGTTGCTCTACTTTGGAAGTAGTTACAACGGTATTATATATTAATCCACCAATTAATGCTAATACTGTAACAGATACTAAACCTACTATAAATACTGCAAATCTTTTCTTTTTCTTAGTAGGTTTTAGTTTTATGATATTTTTTACTATATCATAAAATGCATTGAACTTGCGAAGAATCTTGAAAGTTTCTACATTTCCGAGAATGAAAATGTTCTCTTCAATTTCTTCATAACTGAATCCGATAAAGTAAACGTGTTCTACTTTATTGGATATATCTTCCTGATTGAATGCTGTTTTATATTTTACTTCAACTTTATAAGTTTCAGCTCCTTCTAATTCAGCATCAGGAGATATTACTGTTCGATATTCTTGTCTATATCTAGAACTGGGTTTGTCTAGATATAAGACAGATGGAATATCATTTCTGGTGAAGGCTTTTACTTCACCATAGTTACCTTTCCAGACAACAGAATCTTCGACCATATCATTCAGATACGATTCTTTGTTTTCCATATATCCTCCTTTGATATAAATTTTAAACTGAGTTAATAAATACATAACTCTTTCACTATTATAATATACAAGTAAAATTTTTAATTTTTGCAAAAGATATGGGAGTGGGGAATATTCCCCACTCCACTTTTATACATTTATTGGTATTCTAATATCTTTAATCTTAGCACTTATACGTGGTTTATGTGTCGTATCTCTAAGGATATGGACGGTTCTAGGACCTAGCATTTTGTAATCTTGATCTATTTTAAGTTCTTCTTTATCCATATAAACGTTAACGATACGATTGCTTGTTAGGGTCTTATAATTAGGTGGAACGGTATATACATTATCTTCTAATGTAATCATAAGATCGACTTTCATTATAATCACCTATTTCTTAATTCCAAATGCTTTAGCCACATCAATTTCATGTAGTTTAATAGTACTATCATGGAATGCTTTCATGGCAATATTTTTAATACGAGATGCAAGTTGAGGTAATGCTACACCAACGTTCTTAAATCCAGCACGATAGAAGAAGTTACCAGCACAAACATTACAAATCTTACCCTTTTCTTTATATTCGCATAAAGAAGAGAATCTCATCTTAACAGTCTTGCCAATATAGTTATTGATATTATCGGAAGTAAGTTCTACTACTTTATTACCTTCAACCACATAGCAATACATAACCATACTAGCGATCTTCTTATCGATAGTAATTGTAATGGTACGTTTAGTACCACAATCAGAACCAGCTGGTCCTAAAGTAAGATGTTGGAATGCTCTAAGGAATAGCTTTTCCCAATAACCACCAACTTGTGTTTTAACACCACGTTTATATGGACCTTCTGTCATAGACTTAGCCATATTAACATAGTCTTCTCTACTAGTACCTTCAGCATAGTTAGATGTGATAATATTATAACCCTTAGATGGGTCAGGGTCTTTAGATGCACCTTTAAGAACAAAGATATTCTTAAAGTTGTTACCGAATTTACCCTTAGCACCAGAATCATATAAATCCATAGATGGGTCCAGACCTAATTCTTTCTTAGCTATATCTAATAATTCTTTTTCAATCTTGGAAATAGCATAGAGTTTTTTATCTGGATCTTGTAAATCTTTTTCATATTGTTTAAGAAGCTTTTCTTTATATGGACGTAAGAATTTACCCATCATAAGCATCTTATCACTAAACCCAGCACTTAGAATATTAGAATAAGGTTGGAATTTTTGAGTGCGAATAAGATAGTTTTTAAGAACTTGTAAATCAATCTTATCTTCTAGTAAAGCACTAGAGAGAGTATCATTGATATAATCAAAGATTTTATCATTTACTGGTTTATTGATATAATGGAATAGATCAAATAGATCTTGTTCGATAAAGCACTTATTAAATACCCATCTACCTACAGTAGTTCTGAAACTATTTGTATTTTTATTTCCCTCTGGTCCATAAGTCCCAGGAGGAACGTCAATAATATCATATGTATGGAATCTAGCTTTACCATCAAATACACCGAATGTTTCCATCATGAATGATAAAGATTCAGTTTGCTTTTGAGTTATACTAAATAAATATTCTAGATCTTTAAGATCTGTTATTACTTTAGCTCTACGATTATCAGAAGCCATGTTAGTCCTCCTTTTTGAATAATTACTTATATGTAAACCCATATAAATTTGGCGGAAAGATATGGAGTACCCAATATTGGGTACTCCGTTATCATTATCCATATGGTATAGTAGTATGACATCCATCCATCAACTTATCATACCTTAAAATGCACTGAAACAAAGCAATCTACTAGAGTCGATCTCTATAAAACCTCTAGGTATTTCGTTTATTCATATAATAAGATAATTAATCAGTTTGGGAGGTAATTAATTTCATATGATAAGGGTGATTAATGATGAATGTCATAATACCACACCATATGGTGTGGTTACATTAGATATTGTAAACGTCTTCACTTAAGATAGTTATAAATAACTCTGTTGGACTCAAGAAGTTTTCACTATAGAAGTCAAAGAAACCATCTGTCTTAAACATGGATCTATGGAAACCAATAATATGTACAGTATTGGTATCTTCATATGAAACTATTTTAGGGAAATTATTTCTGAGTTCGTTATTTCTTATACTCCATTTAAAGCGAGGAGTAGATCTTAATTGAAGTTTTTTGGTGTTAGAATAAAGAAGACTATTGATACATTTTACAATGTATTTATTTTCTTTCTCGGTCCATATTTCAAAATGAGGAATAGATTGGAAAGAGTCGTCTACTCTTCTACCTAACTTCCAAGAGTTAAAGTAGTTTTCTACTTCTTTATCGTCTACAAATATATTTTTAATTCGTCTATCGAAATATCTAGCCAAATCAATAGGATCGTGTTTATGTGGACGATATTTCAAGAAACGATTACGTTTGAATAGTTTATATTTTTCAGGGTCTGCTTTTAATAATAATTTATCATGAATACTTAAAGAAGTATTAGGGTAATTAGTATAATAGATCCCGTCGAAATTCTTTTTAGTAAGATGTGTTTCTAATAGATCAAGTTTAGCACGAAGATGAGAAAGCATCTTTCTATAATCTTTCGCTTTCATCTTATTATATTTACAGAAAGCTTTCACGAAATCTTTTCCAGATTGTTTCTTAGAGTTTACAGATGGTAGCCATTTAGCTAATTTAGAAGGATATTTACCATTAGCTACCAATTCTTTATCTCTTTCTAAAGTCTCGTTGATGATGGTAAACATCATGTCTTGATAATCTGTGCCTAATAATACAAAGATATCATCCCATCTGCCATACTTATTGACAATGAGTTTTAAGAGTTTAAAGTTGATATATCTTTTATTAGCATCTTGTGCCATCCATCTAAGCATATATCTGAATACATATCGTTCACCTAAACCATAACCACTTGTATGGTCTCGAATAAATAGTAACCAACGTAAGCCTATTTCTTTATCTGCTTCTAATACTCTTTTTAAAGTAGCAGCCAGAATAAATTCATTAGCTAATTCTCCGATGGCTCTAAATACTCCAGCGGATTTACTAGAACGATAGTCTTTAATATTTTGTGTAATATCTCCCATTTGTTTGAAGAGATCTTCATGCTCTTCTGCAAATCTTCTAACACGGAGTTTTTCCATTAGAATCATCCTTTCCTATTTAAAATATAATTTTTAAAAATCTATTCTTAGCTCAGATATAAGATAATATGTAGATAGTAAACTGACGTGGAGACCTATATGAGCAATAGGAGTTTACTAAAGTAAAGATACATACCATAAATATTTTTAAATGCTGTTAGAGCTAATTAGACACAAATCAATTTCGATTGACTACACCTAGAGAGTCAATTGAAAGGTAGTTAAGAGGTAACGAAGATCTCTTAATGGAGATCTTCTTATTACCCATGAAAGAAAACCAAAGCACATATATTCTAAAATTATATTAATTGCTGTTCGTGCTTTTCTAAAAATGAATGAATACAAATTTTGTTTGATATCCCAGGATATCTATAAGATATCCTGGTTTACCATGTCGAAATTACATTCCAGGAGCGAAAGTAATGTCTAACCAGAGCTTATTACGATTGTTAAAAAATTGCTGTTAAAGCTCTTTGTAAAGGAATTTGTGTGGAAACTTCACGGCAAACCATGAAGAATCGTAGTTGGATACAGGGTGACTGAGTAGAGGGTTTACTCTCCCTGCATCAATAAAGTGTATATAGGTGTATTAAAATTAATTATTTTACTAGAAATATACAGAATAAGAAATAGTAATTGCTTTTTCTGTATCGATCAATGGTTCATTAGGGAAGTTCAAGATAGTAGCAGGGCGAATATCTTGATATACTTTATTACCATGATCATCTGTTTTTAACCAAGCTGTACATAAAGAGATTTGATTAATACGTGCATCGTTAAGACCTGTTGTATTAATGAAATAATCACGACAGTCTGATTTAGAAATAGATAACTGCATAGTTACAATTGTTTCAGCATCTTGTGTAGTTACCATATCATAAATAGAACCATCGATAGGTGTACCATCGGTTAATTGTTGAATCATACGAGGATCAGAATCAAAGCGTTTAAAGTAATAAGAAGTAGCAGTTGTACCAGTCTTCTTACCAAAGTAAACTTTCTTTTCATACTCATTAAGAGATTCACCTGCTGTTAAGTATTGCAATGGTACAATATTTTCTGGAGTGATCCAAGAAGCATATTTTTCTGCATATACTTGAGAGTTTTCTCTACCACAACCACCTTTACCTACACAGAATAAATAAACTCTATTCTTTTCTGTAGTAGTTGTAGTATTGATAGTACCATCTAAGTTAAGAGCTGTATTATAACTAGGAGTAATTTCCACGTTATTAATATCGAACAATGCTCTTGCTAAGAAAGCACCACCAGCAATAGTAAGCATATTATGACGAGTAAAGATTTCTTCACCTGTGTCAGTATAGTATGCTGTAATTTTAGTTTTGAGACGACGACCGTCTAAGATTTTATACTTGTCATTATCTCTTTTAATCTTGTCATTTAAGATTAGTTCTTTTTCCATAACCTTTCCTTCCTTAATAATCATTATCTGAAGCTAAGAAGCGTAATTGATATTTCTTGTGGTTAGTTGCGGCTGGAACATTGGCTTCAAGATCTTTTTCTATAACACGTAAGTCAGCATCAATAACCATAGCACCAGAATCAGGACCAAATTCTCTAGGAATTTGAGTACCCCATAATGCTATGAATGTATCTTGGAATTCATTAAATAAATTATCTTTGCTAATATAGTTAGCAATTGATTTCCATTTACCATTTATATTGACTTCAAAACTTATAGATTTAGTTTGATCCCATTTACCTTCACCAGCCATTACTTTACGCTGATCTCCTAAATTATTAATCCCGACTAAGTCGAAACCAGCTAATTTAGGTGGGTTGATATTATCTGAAACGAATCGAAGTTCATCTTCAAACCATGCGTCAATTAAAGGACCGAAGTATTTATCCCGTCCTTGCCATCTACCACCAGAACCGTATAAGATATGCTGAGCATTTTCTACCCATCTAGAAAGGCCAACTGTGAATGTAGTTGTTACCCTAGCAGCTGGAGTAGGTTTGAATTCTTTATTTCCTTCGAATCTACCAGTATATTCTGGTAAGAAACCAGTACGTACTGTAAATCCAGGATTATCTTTTACAGTTAATTCGACTTCATATCTACTACCATATGGGATTTGAACTGTCGTAGTTCCGTCGACGGTTCTAATCAATGCACCAGTATCTTCGTCATAGAATTTAACTTTAGTGTGTTGATATTTCCTATCTGTTACAGTAGCGTCAAACAACTTAGCTCTAGGTTTTTCTGCAGTAACGTCAATATTATAAGTTACAGTACCAGAATAACCAATAGTATCAGTTTGTACGATATCGTCATTTACTGTATAATTAGCATGATAGTAACCAAATGTATCACTATTAGTAATTAGATACACGTCACCGAAGTTAGCTTGGATAATTTGATCGGCTTGAGTAATAGGATAATCAATACCGTTCAAATTAACATTCATAGTTTGACGTGTAGGCCATGGATTACGAACATGGATTTGTAATTTCTTTCTAGTAGGCATACCAGCTTCGATATTTATACTAGGAGAAGTTAATCGTTCCATTGTAGTACTAGGAGCACCAGCTATAAATCCATTATCTGGTTTTACAGCTACTGTAATTAAATCACCATAGTGAGCATCAAATGATTCAGTATATTCTTTACCATTCAATGTAACTACTATAGTTTGGTGATCGTCTTGTTCTATATTAACTCTACATACTTTAGTGGTTGCAGGAGTTGCATAGATTACAGTATCACCTCGAACAATACCTTCTTTATTGTAAATTTCACCAGCATCATAGTTAGGATCCATACTTACAATAGTAGCAGAGTATTGTCTACCTTCTTTAGCTACAAATGAAGTAGTATGATCAGTTCCATCATAACGAACAGTGATTTGTTGTTTATCAGATTGAATTACTTTGATATTGAAATCTCTAGCAATTCTAGAAGCGGTTGCTGTAGCTCTCATATCACCATTTACAACACCTGTAGATGGAACTCGAATACCATCTTTATCATATACTAGTAACTTACCTTGTACATGATTACCTTTACCTTCAATATTTACTTCATATTCAGTTAAATATGGAGCTTTGAAAGTTTCAGTATGAGTTACACCATCAACTACAACAGATATGGTTTGGTCTTCGAATTTATCTATAGTGAATGTAAATTGAGTAAGCTTAGAATCTTCTAAATCAAATACAACATTATCACTTCTAAACATATCCTTTTTAGGAAGGTTGTATTTCAATGGAGATGGATCATAACCCCAATCAGAAGTTATCTTAGCTTCATACTTAACACCAACAAATGTTGGAATATTAAAGTATTTATTATCTACACCATTAGTTCCATCATTACCATTTACAGTATATACTTGATATCCGATACCATCATCGTCAAAGACTTTAAGTTCAATCTTTTGATGTGCTGGTACATGACCAATAGTAAACTTAGAAGTTTGTCTAATTGGTTCGCTAGCCGTAATAATAGTATAATGGTTAATAATACCAGAAGTGATATTAGCTACACCTGGTGTCCAGCCAAATTCACTTTCTACATCTACAGCAATTCTAGTACCAGCTTTAACTTCAAATGTTTCAGTATGAGTAGCCAATACATTATCAGGATTTTCTGGATCGAATTCATATACTGTGATTGTAGTATGATGCGGTGGTCTAATAACTACACGATAGTTAGTAGAAACAGCAGGAGTTGCTGTAATGGTAAGATCTTTTACTATAATACCTTTATTATAAGAAGGATAACCTGCTTTATAGCCATCATCTGGAATAATTTCTACTTCAAATTCATCACCATATTTAGCAAAGAAGTCTTCAGTATAGTATTCTCCATTATGAAGAACTCTAATAGTTTGATTTTGTGTTTGTTGAATATGAACAACGAACTCTTGATCAAACTTAGGATCTGTATTTGCACTTGTAGATTTGATAGTTAGCCTATCATATACAGGAATCTTTTCATATTTAGAAGTATGGATAGCGGATTCATATGTCACATTCATATCGATATCAAAATACTCAACCTTATTAAGGTTTACTGTTAATTCGATATCATCGATAGGACGGATAAAGTTAATCCGAGGGTCATTATTACTAAATTGAATGAAGTCGCCTTTAGAAATCATAGAAATCTTATAAGATTTAAAGAAGTTTATGATAGTAAAAGCATAATCCATCAATGAAGTTTCAGATGCACCAGGGAATCTATCGAAGATATGATGGAATTCATAACCACCAAAGTAATTTTCTAATAGATATGCTATATTTGAAACTGTTTCTGCAATCTTTTCTTTACGAGTACTTTTATCTGTAATAGAAGCAATACGTTTGATACTATTATAAAGAATAGTATCTTTATCTTTCAAGAAATCAGTGAATGTTGTAGCGGTATGACCATCAGATTTCTTGAAGTAAGTAAGATTGAACTCAGTAATCATCATAGAATCATATAGATCTTTCCAGATCTTATAATATCTATACTTAGTAGCATGACCCATACCATAAGTGATTGTATCATAAACCTTTTTATTGGTTTTATATTGAGTAGTGAACTCTTCTATAGATTTTAATCGTTTCTCTGGGATAAAGAAATCCCAAACTGGATACATATCTAAAGTTTGTCTAGCTTTAAGAATTTCTTTTTTAAGAGCAGGCAAATCAGCGTGCATATTAAAGCCTTTGATATGCATGATCTTAGATGGAGTATCCATAATCTTATCTTCTGTATCTTGATCGAGATAAGCTAAAGCTGTAAGATAAGAGAATACATGACCAATCTTAAATTCTTTTGCTGTAGAAATATTAGGAAGGGCAACAGTTAAGTCTTCTTCTGCAGGATAATCATCGAATAATAGGTTATAGAAATAAGCTATTTGGAATGACATATCTGCAATATCCATCAAGTAGTTAATAGCAAAGTATTTAGTACGAGCATAGTTAAACTTCTTCTTAAGAATTTGATGTTTAACTTTCTCATGAGCCGTAACTAAATCATCTTCAGCACCTACACCATCCCAGAATACATCTTCTAATGTCATTAAGTCATAAGGTTTGATATTAGACTTAGCCATAATGTCATCTACGAAGTATTCTCTATCTAGAGGAACACCAACGAATTTCAAATCGAAGTTCTTATCTACATCTTCTTCAGAAGATTCAAAGATATAGAATGGATCATCTAGATAGATGAATGTAAATGTGAGATTAGGATATTTCAATACATCATTAGGGTTTTTGAAGGATAAGTTACCATTTACTATTTCATATAGACTTGGGTCTATAACTACACCGTTGGAACTTACATACCATTTCCAGTTATTTTGAATGAAGTTTTCAAATGGAACTGGAATCTTGATTTGTAAATCATTATCGATAGCATCTTCTGTAGTGATAGTTTTATTTTCTATAATAACTCTGTTAGCTGCATTGAGCAGATACTTATTATTATAGAAATACAAGATAGAGATAGTCTCACCTTTCTTAAAGTTTCTGCCTTTGATAGAAACACTTGTATCTGTAAATTTAATATTATTAGGATTTACAATACGAGTTCTATGAGAAACTATAGCACCTTGTAAAGTTGCAAAGTAAGGAGAGAATGGTACGTTAATACCAAAGTCAGTTTGACCATCTTTTGATACTTCAATTAATTCTTCTGTAACTTTAATAGCTTCAGAAGATTCGATACCATAAAGATATGAAATATTAATAGTAGTACCAACGTCTGTAATAAGGTTTTTATCTTTAATAGTAAGAGTAGCTGTTTGTTCATTGATAGTATATTGATTAGGTTCTAGGAACTTGCCATATACATCGACAATTACTTTACCATTCTTAGCAGTAAACCCATCAACTGGGAATTTAAGATTAGGATAAACAGTTTGATCTTTAGCACCAACTTCTAATCGTTGAGTACTCATAGAAATATTAGTAGCTTCAATACCAGCTGGTCCATATCTATAAATAACTTCTACTTTATCTGTCTTTCTAGCACCGATAGCTCTAGAATTAAATGATAAAGTATTATTATAAGCTTGATACCAATCTTGCTCTAACCATTTATCATTGATCTTAACGAAGACTTTATATCCAGTACGGAAATAGTTTTCAATAGGTGGATGAAGTTTAAATTCAATTTGTCTATCTTCATTATGCTCAAGAACTTCTACATGAGTTTTTAATGTAATATCAGAATATACTGCAGCTTCAGCATAAATGAAGTTAAATGTAAGATTAACGCCGTATTGTACTGAATCAGTATCATTTAATTGGATAGTATTCGTATTGATGAACGTATATCTACTAGGAGAAATAAAAGTACCATTATGGGTTAAGAAGAAACCATTACCATTTGCACAGTAGTTAGTAAATGGTTCAGGTACTTTAAAGATCTTTCTATCATAATCTTCAGATAATACATCGACTCTAGAGAATTTAGTATTGGAATAATTATTATAGAGATATAGTACAAATACTTCTCTATCTGTATTACCAGCATAAGATGGATTGATAGTGATAGTATTTGTTTTGATATCTATATCATAAGCATCTTTTTGTAACGGTTCACCAGCTAAGAATACTATTAAATCATTACCTCTAGAAATATAGTTAGGTGTAGGTGGAGTAAATTTGAACTTATTATGGCTCATCTTAGATACGTCTAATTTCATGAATAATGAATTATCTGTATCTACCTTATTATTACCACCTTTGGTTCTATCATCATAATAGAAGTTATATCTAATATCAGTAGCACCATTACCTAAACCATTTGGTTTGATTTCCAAATGGTCATAGTTATTTACATCGTAGTCAGTACCACGAGTAGCTTTAACCCATTTATTATCTCTCTTAAACCATACATCCATTACATTACCTTTTTCAAGGAAGTTTTCAAATGGATATGGAATAGTAAGATCATTTATCTTACGTTCTACGTTGGTTTCTAATAGCATATCATTCCAACGAGAATCTTTAGTTACCATTTCTTCATAAACGAAGTTACCCCAACGATCTAGTTGTCTATCTCGAAGGATAAAATATCTAAAGATAGTAAGATTTTCTACACCAAATAGATTTACAATATCAAACATACCTCTTGCAGAGGATTTATTATGAATTAATTTATTCAGATTCTTAGCAATACGTTTTTGATATTTAAGTGGAATGGATTTATAGTATTCCATACCAAACTTTTCAAAGATTGCTTCTACACATGGTCTATCTAATAATTCATATTTAAGGATATTCTCCTGAATCTTAGATAACATTTCTGTCATAGTCAATAATAGAATCAATAGACAGATGAAGTTGCAGTAGAAGTCTGAATTGTATTTGAATGCTTCAGAATAAATAGCATATCTTACATAGATACGGTTTTGTTCATAATTATATCTAAATTGCTCAGCAATATTTTCTTCTTCGATTGTAGGTGTATACAATAATTGAAATCCATATGCTTTACGAGCAGAATATGGAGTAATACCACATTCAATATAGTTAAGATAGTCCGCTTGTGGATAATCTGTTTTGATTTGTTCTAAAATACCATAAGAGTTAAGTAATTTAGCACCAGATGCTCCTATTTCATGCACATAAGTAGCATTCCATAAGTTCCCATCAGGTAATAGGTATTCATAGTCTCTAAGAGGGATACCATAATCACCAATCTTAGGCAAACCACAAATAGTACGATAATAATCATTCAATTCTGTATATGTATTGATATAATCTTTCATATACAACTGACGTAAAGGTTCTTTTAAACCTTCTGGTATATCATCGTAGCTATATGCTCTATTTTCTGTACGATTTGTTCTTCTAGTAATGATAAAGTTAGCAAGTTCTGGATCTACTCCAACTTTCAACATTTGATCTTTACTAAATTCACAAATTTCATATGGTACATTACCTTCGGTACTCATAATAAGCATATCGGCTTGGATCAACGAATCTTCTGTTTCATTGTTATCTGCTTCTTGCTCATTTTTAATTACGGCACCAAAAGCTAATTGTTTTACATAATAAAGTAACTCATCAACGAATGGATTGTTCGAATATGTCTTACTTATTTTATAATTTGCCACAATGTTGACTCCTTTCTTTATATAATGATTATTAGTATGTATAAGCTCCTCGTTTTTTCCAGTATAACATATAGATAATCCCTAAACCCTACCAATTTAATCATTATAGGAGGCTTGCTAAATGCAACACCAAGAATTCATTAACCCTAAAGAGGAGTTCCCTGGGATTTTCACATACGATGATTTTAATCCAAAACTCTGTTCACCAAATTCTCCTTATGAGATTGATTTTTCTCAATCTAAAGAGACTTTGATGGATGTGGATTTATATCGTAAATTCCTATACTCCGCAATTAGTCGGTTCCGCTCTAGTGCCTTCTATAAGCACTATAAAGCACACCTAATTTTTGATTTAGGTTTGGACCGATGTCAATTACATCCACATATCACAGTAACTGGAGAAAAAGAAGTTGCTAGTTTAGAGATGCATCATCATGTATTAACTATCTTTGATATTGCTTATATTATTTGTGAGCATACTCTTAATACATATGGTACTCTTACTTCTTTTGATTTAGCTGAAATGATTCGAATGGAACATGAAGCTCATCGAGTAAATGTGGTAATGCTTTGTAAAACATGTCATGATATTTATCATGATAGATTGGATAATTTCAAAGTTCCATCTTATTTAGGATTTGGTAAATGGTGGGAGCTATTAGATAGATATAAATATGGCATCAGTAAGCCCATTGCTGATAAAATCTACTATATGCTCAAGAACGATCTCTATGATCAAAACGAAAACGAAGAAAAAATAATGAAGTTGCTTGAATTACGAGACAATATCGTACAATGGAGCGAACTTAATAATCATTATTTCGGAACGTAGTAAAATAGCAAAAAATAAAAGAAGATATAGGGATACTCAATATTGAGTATCCCATATTTTACTTACTTTTTATTTTGCTTGTATTCTGTTATAAGATCTATAGTAGTATCTGCAGCTAGCTTAGCAGCTTTGTCAGCTTGTTTATAAGCAACAGCAAGTAACACCCAAGAACCAACACAAGTCAAAACTTTTAATAACATAGATTTTTTCATTTTCAATACCTCTCTTAATTTAATAAAATAATAATTTGCTTATTTGAAACATAGAAAATTTTACAAGTTATACTTGCGGCGTAATTCGTCGATTTCATCTGAAATCTTTTTATTTTCATTTTCATTTTTCCAAACGTAAGCAAAAATACAAAAAGCTACAAAATACAAAATACCTAAAACAGTTTTCATTTTGAAACCTCCTAAATTAAACACTTCAGAGATACACTTTATACCTCTTTCACTATTATAATATATCATTGAAATTTCAAACTATTACAAATTCCATTTCAGGAACGTAGATAATTATTACATTTTCTACACAATATTAATTTGAATATTATAATTAATTTGGAGGATACAATGAAGAATTTTATAAATAGAATGTTATCTACGTATACTAAGTATGACTTAGTTAGTCTAAATAGAGCTATTACTTATTGGAAACAAGATACAGCTTATAGTATCAAAACTAAAGTAAATAATACAGGAAAGTTTATTAGAGATCATTTGATTATGGTTTCTATCCTATTAGCTATCTTAGCTTTCTTTTCTAGAGAGTATATTATTATTGGAGCTTTAGAAACTTCTCTCATTATAATTACTTTCTTATATGATATGAGAGAAAAGCAAGCTTTTAAAGAAGAAACTTTCTATATGGGAATTGAAGTTAATGAAGTTAGAATGGAATTAGATAACTTCATAAGCGAATGTCTTGAAGAATATTTAGTTTATTCATCTTATGATGGGTTAAACCAAATATCACCAGACGCTGAAACTAAGATTAGAAATAAAATTGTGGATTTAGTATCTGCTAGAATTTCTCCTACTCTATTTAAAAAGCTTTCTATCAAATATAAAGAAGAATCTGTATATGATGTAATTGCCAATAGAATAAATATTATGGTAATGAATCACGTTATTGCAGTCAATACTAACTTAGATAGAGAACGTATGGAAACTGAAAGAAATAGAGCTCCAAAAGACAATAGATATACTTCTACTATCCAATATCTAAATAATGATAACCAACTTATGTAAAAAATAAAAGAAGATGAGAGTAGCCAATATTGGCTACTCTCTATTATTCTTCTAAAATACAGGGTTATCATCAGTTGTTTCAAAGTCTGTACCTAAGATGATATTCAACAATTTAAGATGGGGATTCACACCAGAATTCATACCATCATAAACTGTTTTATTTAATACCGACAAGATAAGAATACGATCAGATGAAGTAATCATCATCTCAGCTAAATCACCACCATTTCTTACGACAGGTTCACTAAGAATTAGGTATTCGCTAAATTTATTAATTGCTCCATCACCTCTATATACAACAACTGTATTAGACTCTTGGTCATAATAACTTCTCAACATGACATCATCATCAAATGGTTTAGAAACCCAATTGATAATAGAACGTTCTGATGTATGAGGGAGTCTAGCTCTCCATTTGTTGTATCTTTCGATCATACCTCTATCTAATGTAACTTCAAATTTGTAAACTGATGGAATCATCATAATAATACTCTCCTTAATTAATAACTAGATTGGAAAATCTTCGCCACCGAAACTTACATTAATATCGATTCCAGTGATTCTTTTTAATACTTCGATACATTTACGATAGTCAGTAAATATAATACTGCTACCTTGAGCCCATAATAGAATTTCATCAGAGAATGTTATAGGTAATACATAATATCCTCCGGCTTTGAATTCCTTTGGAGCTCCTACCCCTAAGAAATTAGAAACTTCAGATATAGCAGAATTTTTATCTTGGGAGTAAATATATACTCTATCAGAGCTGGCACAATAATAGGCTTTAACTACATAAGTATCAGTTTCATAAACTACATCAGCTCCGAATAGTGTAGGATTAAGATTTGATTTCCACTTATTAAATTTCTTAATAGATTCTTCTTTGATTTCTATCGAAATCTCTTTTGCTTTAATAATCATAATATTTATACCTCTTTGATTTTAAAAATATTCTCTTCTAAAAGATTATTCATCAAATTAAAGAATCCAGAATAATCGTTATAATAATATCCATCTTCTCTAAATGAAATACCTATACCAAAGTAAAAATAGAATTCTATTACATTATACCCATTGAAACCGGTTGTAATTTTACCAAATTTCGCTGATGGGTCACCTAGTAGACCATTTTGAATCTCACGACCATAAATTACATTAATAGTATTAAATCTTTTGCTATGGTATAATTTTATAAATGTACCATTTGGGTTATTAAAGATTGCCGCTTCTGAAGGTTTCTTAGGTAATGAATTCATTAATTCAGTAAACTTTTCAAAAGTATTATGATTAACAACAACTTGACAAGAATTGATAAGAATATTTGTTTCTAACATTTTGTTTTCCGTCCTTTACTTTAACGAAAGAATATGGAGTACCCAATATTGGGTACTCCAAATCTTATCTTCTTTTAAAATATAACCCATCTTCATCGACAGTATATGTGTAATACTTTTCGATGAACATGTCTGATTCCAAGAAAGCATCATCTACCATAGCCAAAGCCATAGGATGTGCTATAGCATAAGTAAGTTTAGGAGCTATTAGATCTGCTTCAGGGATATTATGAATAAGACAAGCATCTTGTACAATAGAAAGAATTTCAGATTCCATTTCTGTAATATCTTCAACTCTCTTTCTATTGAATTTGATATAAATATCAACACAAGTCTCATTAGTTTCTGGATTCCAAATATCTACATAGAATTTAGCACTTAGAGTACCGATTCCAAATAGTTTATATATTGGTTTCAGAATAGATGGAACTTCTTTAACTGTTCCGTCTATATCAATATTTCGTTTAATCATAATAGCTCCTTATAAATACCTTGACAATAATATTCTCAGTACTTCTGATAATAAAAGATAGTTGTATGAAATATCCAATTTATTTAATACATAAGACGAAGAAACTTCCGAGTCTTGTATACCAATATCTTGAATATACATGTTTTGACCACCTATCTTGTATCTTGTACAGAACTCTGACCTATTATTGAATTCTCGATAATACCCTAGCTCAAGTTCACCATTTCGGTAGCTTTCTAGAAACTCTTTTAAAATTATTATGGTATTATTCAATGAAGTAGTTTCTAAAATATTGAAGAGATAGCATAGGAAATCAACCATAAAGTTTTGATGCTTTACGATGGACAACTCCCCTATACCTTTTACATCTATACTGTCATTGAATTTACTATAATAGAGCTCTAGTTTATACGCTTGGATAAATGAGCTATAAGTATTTTTATTGAGAAATATTAAGTTTTCAAATTGATTGCGTTCTAAATATTTATCTAAAGTAAATACAGCATCTTTCTTTACTGCAACTACGTTAGACTCATTTAGGTTATTCGATTCGAATAACATTTTTCTTGCTTCAACAAAACCATCTTTTAACCCCTGGTTTATTTTAGGATAATCTCGCTGAAGTGTGCCGATAGTTCTTTCCCTAAGACCTTTAGGCATGTTGTAGTATTTTTCGAATTGATCTTTAGTGATCAATCCTTTATATAAGAGAATATTAATATTGGCTTTGCTCATATCATATTCTCTTATAATTCTATTTATTATTATAGAATCATCCGTTAAGAATAGATCCTTTTCGTACATTGCCAATATTGAATACTCCTTTAGTAATCATAAATCTAATTATGTTAGAAGTGCTTCTATTAGCAACCATTCCGATTGTTTTGCATAATTCATAGATAGGTTTATAGATCTTCAGACAAACTTTAGTTGTCTCTTCACCCTTCTCCAATCTATGTTTATACCAACATGGAATATGGATATTTCCATTTTTGTAAAACTCATCTATGAAATCTTCTATAATGATATCATTCAAAAGATCGTGTCTATGAATACCAAATTTCTTAGATCTTTTTTGTAAGAGGTCATAATATTTTCGTTCTATATGTAGATTGATATATTTAGATTCATCTATTTTGTTTGATTCAAACGCTAGATGGCTAGATATGATATTACAAACTTTTACGACTTCTTTGCGAAGTTTACTATTATATATTTTATTCATAGCTAGTGTAATGATTACATTCTTTTCCGAGAATCCATTCTTTCTACACTTAGCTATGAAGTCAAATATAATATTATGATCTTCTAAAGTACAATTAACTTCAGAGATTAGTTTAACTCTTTTAGGAAGATAACGTCTTTTCTCTTTACTAAAACGATAAGGTCTCATTCTATTAAATTCTAAGAAGATTTCTTCCATAAAAATGTTAAGGTTAATACCTTCGATATCACAATAAGAATCAAATAATTTTTTAAATTCATAAGGTAACGTGAAATGGTATTTGTTACGAGAAAACACGCTCCGCAACGAATATACACCACCAATCATTAATACTAAATTTGATAACCATTTCTCTCTTCAATATTAATGATTTGTTTTTGTAATTCATCCACGTCAATGACTTCACTTAGATAGAATTCTTTATCATAGATAAAATTAGCTGAGTTCTCTATTTCGGAAGGGTCTGCATAAAGTAAGTCTTCCAATGTAGAAACTATAGAAGTTCTACATCCATAACGCTCATAGATATGAGCCATAATACATTCGATTATTTGTAGTCTTCTGTCATCACTCATATCACAAACTACAACTACATCTTCGTTCATATATTGATGCATCAATATAGTAAGAATAGAGTAGAATGGAATAGGTGTGAATCGTAGAAAGTTCATATAGTTGAATGTAAACTGTTCTTCATCTTCCCACCACATTTCAGTATCAGGGATAAACTTATTTAAAGCTATCCCTATACTATATTGGGAGAGAATGTTGTAGAAGAACGTATTATCTCTTTCTTTAAGAGCTTGAAATAACCTAGGATCTTCACCTAAAACGATTTTTGGATCCGGGTTAGTTGGAACGAATACAATCATTCTCTTTCCCTTTCTTTAATTCAATAAGCTAGCTAGAGTAATCTCTCTACCATCATAATGTGGAGTAAAAGACTCAACCCAATACAAATTACCAGCTTCATCAGTTTCTCTAGCAACCCCATTTTCTTTGAGATTATCAATGAAACCTCTTGCCTTTTCAGCACCAATATGTCTGCTAATATTAACCAGACCAGAAATCAATGTGATCATAGAATCAAAATCTTTATAAGTTAAGTGATACTTATTCTTTAAAGACTTATCTCCATTTAGATCACATTCGATTTCTTCTGGTGTGAAATATTCGTAATTTCTGTCTGTATTGATACGTTTGGTTCCGTCTTCAGAAATGAATTCAAAGACTACTTTACAACCATAAGCAATACAGAATAATTCGAATAAACCAAGATGTGGTGTTGAATCAGGACAATGAGCAGTGATAACTACATAGCTAGGATCTTTATCTTCTTCTATGTATTCATGATAGCCAAAAGTAATATTCTTAGTAGGATAAATTGATTGGTTTTCTTTCTCTACCAAATCATCAATAGTGACTTCACTAGATTTGAATAAGATATCGTAAAGATTATCTTTATATTCTTCTTGATGTTTCTTAGAGCAAGCATCCATCAATTTAGCAAACTTTTCAATATTTTCTTTAACTTGGCTATATACTACGATTGTAATGTTGTTCTTCACTGCTTTGTCCCCCTATTTAACAGCGTCTTCTGGTTGTTGACGAACGAAATCTCTTAATTCCACAAATGGGAATACCATGTTCTTCAATTCGTTTACATCTTGTTTGAATAATTGAATACGTTGTTCTTTTCTAGAGAAGACCATTGTATTCAAATAATCTTGGATTTGATCTGGATTCATTCCATCTAGATTTGGATGACCTAAATCATATACCAATCGTGGGAATATGATTGGATTAAGCGGTGTATATGGATGGCAATCACATAATGTATCCAAAGAGATGATATTACAAGCATACATCAATTCAACACGGTTGGATAAAGTATACAAGTTAGTATCATCATAATATGGATTAGTATTAGGATTACTCAATTGTGCACATGGAATGCCATATACGGTGAAAAGAGTATCAGCCAATACATTTATAAAGCTTAGACTCTTAGCTTCATCTGGTGGGATAAAGATTAAGATATCTTTTTCTACATAAGTAGCTGCAATGATATTAGCTATTGGGGCTAAAGCATTTTCAGAACGTAGTAGATAGTCTTGATAAATTTGACCAGCTAATTCAAATTGTTGATTGCATTCAGCATCTATTGCTTCATATGGAGGTAATAGCATACTCATAATATTACAACCAATTCGACGATACTTTTCAGTATCATCATCTAGTACAACAACTTTGATATTGTTATACAAAGCGTTTGATAGTTCATTCCAATCACATGATAGGAACACTCTACCCCATCTAATACCTTGATTAGGATAAAACATAATAACCTCCCTTAGAAATCCTTGGCAATCTTACATGACTTTTTAAACTTAGGAACCTTAGTTTCAGGTGCCTTAAGTTTAGGTTCTACTTCGGTTTTCTTAATAGTTTCCGCTTCGTCTGGTTTAATACGAAGAGCGGCATCCTTGTTCGAATAACCATGTATTATAACATTGTCGAAAAGATTGTCATTTTCTAATTCTGCACCAAACATATCTAGAATTTCTTTATCAGAAACTTGCCGTTTCTTAAGCTTTGCACCAATATCCTTTGCAGAATATCGTTTGCCACATTTATGACATATAATGGTATTCATGGCATCATCGTACCAAATCGTACCATTACACATCTTACCTGTTGCTTCGTCTACAGCAATACATCTAGATCTACTTGGAATATACTTATACACATACGGATAGTCCAGAATAACTGGACCAAAACCCTTGCGTAATCCCCAGTTCATAAAGAAAGCAGAACCTAAATCTTCAACGAGATATTTCTTTATATGTGTAAATGAATAAAGAATATGGAATATCTGATGTCTATTATCCCAGAATTCTTGCCTATTCTTAATAGGCTGAACTCTTTCAACCAACTGAACTGTACCACATTCAGAGACTTCATAAACCTTTGGTACATAAGGTTTAAGGAAATCTTGGTTGTAAACTTCATCGTCGTTGTCTGCAATGCCTTGAGCATCTGTAGCTACTTTTAAGACAACTGTTGGATGATTACTGGAGCCATATACAATACGGTTAGTTCCACTATGAATCCGAGTAAATCCTCTCGGTTTCATAATGGAATCAGCTAACTCTAATTGTTGGGATCTTGGTTTATCACAAAAGTCTGGATCGTTGAATAACATATGAAGAGCAATGATGTCTTCATATGTTATCAATGATAATAATGGTTGATAAGTCATCGCATCGAATAGTCTAGTAAAGTACTTAGATCTATCTTGGAGTTGATTCATCTTATCAAAATCAATTTTAAGGTTATGATCAATTAGAACACGTTCTTCCAATTAAATCAACCCCCGTTCTTTTTGATTATAAATAGTATCGAACCAAGTGGTATCTTTGATATCATGTGGAACGTTAATTGCACCGATAGCATGATAGTAATCGCTTAGCATACCTAAGTATTCATACTTACTTCTATCATAGTTGTGCATGTCTCGAGTATCCTTTTTCTTAAAGCGTTTTGCCCCATCAGGATTGATGAAAGGATCGTAGGACATTCGCACTGTTGGCATAATACGAGCTAATGCGGCATTGTATTCATCGAATGTTTTAGCACTCATAAGAGCACCTTGGTCGATTTGGTCAAAGTTGCGTTTCAATTGAGAACGTACATCGTTGATATACTTTTCAGCTGAAACGAATTTATGAGCATTTTCCATAAAGTAATCAAACGCAGGTTTTCTACCATATGGATTCATTCTAGATTTGAAGCTACTTCTAGCTCCAGAATTGATTTGATCAATTAATGGTTTATTCCACCAATTAACAAAGTTATTTAAATCGAATGTGCCATTAATCTTCATGGCTTTCTTAGCATAATACATATAAGATGCAAGCATAATCTGCTTAATAGGAGTTAGACTACTATTAAGTGCTTCAAATACTTGCTTGTAAGCTAATAACCTATGAGGAATAGTAGATATATCTACCATGCTCTTGAATAGTTTATTATACTTCATCCGTTCTTCAGACTTATCCTTAGGATCATCTTTATCTTTGTACTCATCATAGATAGCAGAGATTTCTTTAATAGCTTTATCCAATCGTTTAACTACACGTGCTTTTTCATCTTCGTCTAGACTATTATCTTCTTTCGCTGCTTCTTTCATTTTCCCAAGATGTTCAACTTCACCTGCAACCATCATAGCTACATCCATTTCAGAAGCTTCTCGACATGGAGTTCTAACGATAGTTGTACCTGTGATCATGATACCAGATTTCATATCAGCTGCTGGATCGTTTTCTCTAAGAAGAATAAGTTGTTGTAAGATAAGTTTAGCGAACTCTCTATAAACTTCTTCGGTTAAGTTAGTTCTTGCCCATCTTACTAATAAAGCATATTCTGTAGAGTAACGATTAATTTCTTCAGCTAATACAGCACTGTCATCGATACCTGCAGCCATTTTCATGCTGTCTTCTCGAAGTTCTTTAAGATTCTTTCGCTCTTTTTCGATTAACGCTGTATTCAACGCATCAAGTTCTTCTTGACTACATTCATGAGGTTTGCCTTCAGGTGGATAGATTGTTAGTTTTTCATAAACTTCGTAGCCAGTATCGGGATCTATTTTCATTCTCCGGCAATATAAGTTTGCTTCTTCGATACTTTGTGGTTTAGCTGCTCTAATAGCTGCACGTTTTGCTTTACGAGCGTCAATGATTTTAGCTAATTCTCTATCGTGATCATTTAAGATTAAAACTGGATAGTTTTCTGAGAGGATTTCTTCATCAGTTAACTCACGATATTCTTCAATCCACGGACTAGGTTGATAGCCATAATAATTACCTTGGAATTGTCTTACCCATGGTGGTGCTGCACTTACTGTACCATTAGGATTATAGATAACGCCAGGCATATTAGTAGTATATACACCACCATTTTGTGTGGTGAATGAAACTGTTGGAGAACCTACTACAATAGATGTAGGATCTACATGCATTACAGGACCATTTGCATAGTACTGTTGATAAGTTCTATCCAATGGATCTTGATTCATTGGAGTAGGAACAGGATTTTGGTTATAGCTTTCATTTGTATGATAACCTTTTAATGCTGCTGCTTGAGCATGAGCATCTAAGTTATTCAACATACGACATTTAGCTAGATATTCTAATGCTGGAGGTGTTGACATAACACTTTGACCACCATCAGGATCCCATTCATAAGTAGTTCCATCTTCATGAATTTCTAAAGTAGAACCAATAGGTGTTAAATACTTAACTGGAATAGAAGGTGTCTTAGCTTTATCTCTGGTTACTTTGAAACCATTAGCTTTAAGATCATCTTTATTCATAGAAACAGTTTTAAATGCTGCTGCATTATCATTCTTAGCATTTGCATTGTTCTTACGTTCATTATAAGCATCAATATTCAATTGCTTCAAATGTTCGAAATGGTCTTCACGCATTGCTTCATCAACATTGATACCAGTCACTTTATCGTAACGGTCTTTTTCGTGTTGTTTATAGTAATAACGTTTAGCCAATTCGTCTGGAGTGTTGATTTTATTTTCAACTTTGTTTTTGAACTTTTGAGCCCAACGAGCTGCACGCATCGATGGATCTTCAAATTGTGGATACATTACAGGACCGCGGTTATTGATATATTGAGTTTGTTGTTGTACTCGTTGTTCCATAACTCTAGGTGGTACTGGTATCATAGATGGTCTAAAGAATCGTTGTGCTCTAATTTGTGCCATCTGTTGTAAATATTCTGCATTTTGTTGACCATAATATGGATTTTCCATACTTTGTCGGATTTGTTCCCATCTGCATGGGTCATTTGGATGCATGTTGTTTACCATATCTTCTTTGGAATACATTACTGTAGGTAATTCTCCAGTGAAGTTGGCAGGTGCCCTCATAGGGTCTTTTGTCGGATTTGGATCTATTCCATCAAACCCAGTAAACCATTCGAAGTTTTCTTGTTTTACTTCTGGCTGGGTTCGTGGGACTTCATCCATAAATGTCTTGAATCCATCCAAGTACATTCAAATCCCTCCTTCTTCTTTAACACACTAGACTTCTATAGTTTTCAATTTGATTTCTGCTAGGTTGTCTAGTTACAGGATAACGGTATTGTCGATAGTTTTCTCTATCAAAGGAATCTTCATGACATACATCATGTAATCGATGACGAGTCATCTTATCGACAAAGTTGTTGTAATAGATAATATCACGAACGATATCATCGGAAGTATTGGTCTTATTTACTTTATTGAAGTAAGTGCGAGCCATATGTACACTTTCTTGATGATAACGATTATGAGAACGTACATGATAGAAGTTAATCTTCAATCCTGTAGATACGATCTCATCTACGATATTCAAATATAATTCTTGATACTTGATGCGGTCGCCTTTAATATTCGTAAAGTCATTTTCGCCACGCTTCAAAGAATTATCGTACCAATTAAATACGTTATGAGTCAAAGAACGAATAGATGTCTTAGAATCACTAAAGAGGTTGATACGAGAGCCTCTATCTTTAAATCTGTTTGCTGCGATTACGCCCATAAGGATCGCAAACAATTCACCTTGAGCATTGTTACTATCATCTACAATGATATTATTATGCTCAACAATTTCATTATCGACTACTACACAGTAGCCACAACTTGCTAGAGTCTTATCAGACTCATCTCGCCAAGTACTACAATCTGTAAAAATATTTACAGCATTGTCGAAATCTAACAACATTTGATTTCGACCTCCTTTCTTATAAAAATATAAATTGAAGATATATACCTCTTCTTTAATATAATATACATCCATAAATTCGTTTAGGATCGTAGAAAAATAAAAAAAAATAAAAGAGAT
>OGGI01000116.1_pt1 | contig 86891 bp, 93 predicted proteins | sample 1571051 | NCBI WGS metagenome assembly OGGI01 (sample SAMEA2582075, study PRJEB24529) | metagenome | biome: Human gut stool | place: China | collected 2011 | reverse complement strand
GCACTTTTTCTGCCTGTTTGAAGCAAAATAAGTCACGTGTTTCAACAAAAAAGACGGCATCTCCTACAGAAAAACATCCTCAATACAACTCTCACAACCAACAAATGCAAAATTTAAACAGGCTTTTAGTATATTAGAATGAGCGCTCGGCATTGTTCGTAAATATTAGACTCTCCGGAAGTTGAGGTTTATCGCATTTTCCTGTTTCCCTCAGTTTGGCTGACAAAACGGGGTCGGTAATCGGATAAGCTACCGGTCTTATTGCTCCTTATCTCGGCGATAATACTAAATAACACTCCGTAAGCGAGTGATAACATAGTTTCTCCTTTGAAGTCTTTTCCTTTGCAGTGTTGATAAAAAAACGAATGAAAATGAAACGAATACTTTATTACTCTCTGGTTTTACTTACTGCCGGTAATGGGATGTTACAAGCGCAGAACTGGATTCATGGAAAAGTGGTCGATAAAGAAGAACGACCGGTAGACGGGGTGGCTGTCGTGTTGCAAACATTGGATTCTACTTATATAGATGCAGTCGTTACGGATAGTCTCGGGGCATTCATGTTGAACAAGGAAGCCGGTCCGAACTATCGTTTGTTGTTCCAGCATCTGCTGTACGAGCCGGTTTGTAAAAAAATCTCGACTGCTGATGCCGGTACGATAAGCCTGACTGAAAAAGATTATGAACTGGAAGGCGTTGTGGTAAAAGCCGAACGTCCGCAGGTCAAAGTGGAAAACGGCGCTTTGAGATACGACGTGCCCCAATTGATGAAAGATAAGGCGGTCAGTAATGCGTTCGAGGTGGTGAAACAGATACCCGGTGTGATCAGTACGGACGATGCTGTCCAACTGTTGGGAGCCGGTAGTCCGAGCATTGTGATCAATGGGCAGTTGACCACGATGTCGGTCGATCAGTTAGTCGGTTTGCTGAAGACAATTCCTGCTTCGCGGGTATGTAACGTAGAGATCATGTATAATGCACCAGCCAAGTATAATATCAAAGGAGCTATGATCAATGTCGTATTAGATAAGGAAACTGTCGAAAAGAATACTTTGCAAGGAGAAACCGGTGTCGATTATTTGCAGCGCCATTATGCGGAGGGGAAAGTCCATGGCAACTTGCTTTACTCCACATCTCGTTTCAATATAGATTTCTTAGCCAATGGGGCTAAGGGACGGAACTATATGGGAGAGGAGATCCAGGCCCTCCATACCCTGAAAGATCAGGTAACGGAGGTCAACCAATCGGGACGTGGCACCCGGAGCGGCATAGATGGAACGATGCGTTTAGGTATGGACTATACTTTCAAAAATGACGACAGGCTCTCTGCCGCCTACTATCTTACGGCCGGCAAATCCGATCTTGAACGGGCGGCCGTTACAACCTTCCAGGCATTGAAATCCGGACAGCCGGTGGAAGAACGCCTGAGCCGTACATACATAGAGGGAAACAGTGCGTTGCACAATGTCCGTATTCAATATGACGGTAACTCCGGACTGATGGCGGGTGCGGATTTTACGCGTTATCATTCACCCGGCTTCCAGACATTTGTCGATCAAAGCCATGAAACGACAGTGACGGATATGCAGAATAATTCCAAGCAGGATATTTCACAAGGAGCACTATTTATTAACCATAGCCACACTTTTGAAACCGGGTGGGCACTGAATTACGGTGTCCACGGCGGTTTCACCTCTTCGAAGACTTATATCGATTATCTATATAATAAAGGTAACGGCTATGAATCGGCTCTTGATGAACTTGAAAATAACCGCCAGAAAGAGTATAGTGGAAATGCCTTCTTGGAGGTGTCCAAGGATTTCGGTTCGCATTTCTCTGCAACAGCTTCTCTGAAAGTTGAATACTTTAAATCGGATTATACCTCTAACGGGATGAAATCCACACTTTGGAATGATTGGACCTTATTCCCGAATGCGACACTCAGCTATACGGTCAATCCGATGCACATCATCCAATTGGACATAAGCAGCGACAAAACCTATCCGTCCTATTGGGATGTGACGCCGCAGGAAAGCCCGATCAACTCTTATTCCGTTATCTTGGGCAATCCTTCCCTGAAGCCTTACCGTTCTTATAGCGGGCAGTTGATTTATATCCTGAAGCAGAAATATACGATTCTGGCTTTTTGTGACTATGTGCCCGATTATTTCGCCCAGTTGCCTTATCAGAATACCTCGGAACTGAAAAACGTTTTCCGGTATGAGAACATGGACTACCAGTTGCAATTCGGTGTAGGGGTGATCGTTCCTTTCCGGGTCGGCGAGTTCTGGAACAGCCAAGTGACTTTGTCCGGTCAGCGTATGCAGGAGAAGTTGGACCATTTTCATGATCTGTCTTTCCATAATGAGAAATACACCGGGCAGTTCAAGATGGATAATACGTTTACCCTTTCCAAGTCTCGTCCGAATTTGAAGCTGGATTTGAATGGCTATTTCGTTACCGGAGCCGTGCAGGGAATCTATGATCTCGGTCATCTCTATGATGTGTCTTCTGCATTGAAATGGCAGTTTGCCGACGATCGTGCTACTCTGATTCTGAAATGTAACAACATCTTCCGTAGCAATATGCCTCATACGATGGAAATCAACCAGTCCGGCCAATACAGCCGCCTCTGGAAACTGGACGACCAACGTTGTGTAACGGTTTCTTTTGTCTGGAAGTTCGGCGGTTATAAGAAAAAGCAACATGAAGCGGTGGATGCTTCCCGATTCGGCAAATCGATGTGATCTGTTCTTTTGACATTTAGATAGGGAAAAGAGGGTTGAACATGCTTGTATATTATTGTCGTATTCTAATTTGAGTGTCTCTCAAATAGCCTACGAATCAGGCTATGGTAATGTTCCATACTTTATCAAGCAATTTGAAAGTATAACCCGGCAAACTCCAAAGGAGTATCGTATTTCTCTTTTGCAAGGTTCGGAGAACCGGATAAAAAGTAGTACATTTGATGCCCGATAACAATTAGAACAAATGGCAGAAAGAGGAAAAAATACAGGAGGAAAAGGGAGGCAGAAACAGGTTGTAGTACCCGATATGGGACGTTTGCAACCACAAGCCCGCGAGTTGGAAGAGGCGGTGTTAGGTGCTCTGATGCTTGAAAAGGATGCTTACTCCATCGTTAGTGAAATATTGAAACCGGAGAGTTTCTATGAGAAGGCACATGAGAAAATTTATGCAGCTATCGTAGATCTGGCGATCAGCCAACGTCCGGTGGATATGTTGACCGTCACTGAGCAACTGAAGAAGCGAGGCGAATTGGAAGAGGTAGGTGGCCCGTTCTATATTTCCCAGCTGACCAGCAAGGTGGCCAGTAGTGCCCATATCGAATATCATGCCCGTATCATCGCCCAAAAATATCTGGCGCGTGAGTTGATCTCCTTCACTGCTATGATACAGGGCAAGGCTTTTGATGAGTCGATCGATGTGGAAGACCTTATGCAGGAAGCGGAAGGAAAGCTCTTTGAGATTTCTCAGCGCAATGTGAAGAAAGATGTTACCCAGATCAATCCTGTCATCAAGGAAGCGATGGTTATGCTTGAGAAGGCTGCCAATCAAAAAGAAGGGTTGAGCGGTCTGCGCACCGGTTTCGAAGGATTGGACAAAATGACGTCCGGATGGCAAAATTCCGATCTTATCATCATTGCCGCCCGTCCTGCGATGGGTAAGACGGCTTTTGTCCTTTCGATGGCTAAGAATATGGCGGTAAACCATAACACGCCGGTGGCTCTGTTCTCTCTTGAAATGAGTAACGTCCAGCTTGTCAACCGTCTGATCGTGAACGTATGTGAGATTCCGGGCGAGAAGATCAAGAGCGGGCGTTTGGAAAACTATGAATGGGAACAGTTGGACTTTAAGATAAAAGAATTGTATGATGCACCGATTTATGTAGACGATACGCCGAGTCTTTCGGTATTCGAACTGCGTACGAAGGCTCGTCGTCTGGTGCGTGAGCATGGTATTAAGATCATCATTATCGACTACCTTCAGTTGATGAATGCAAGCGGTATGAGCTTCGGCAGCCGTGAACAGGAAGTAAGTACTATTTCACGGTCGTTGAAAGGATTGGCGAAGGAACTGAACATTCCGATCATTGCCTTGTCTCAGTTGAACCGTGGTGTCGAGGCACGTCAAGGAGCGGAAGGAAAACGCCCGCAGTTGGCCGACTTGCGTGAATCCGGTGCTATCGAACAGGATGCGGATATGGTTTGTTTTATCCACCGTCCTGAATATTATAAGATAACGGAAGACGAACGTGGTAATTCCTTGATCGGTCTGGCGGAGATTATTATCGCCAAGCATCGTAACGGTGCGGTCGGAGATGTACGTCTTCGTTTCAAGAGCGAGTTCGCCAAGTTCATGAATGTGGACGAAGATGTTCCGGTTCGCGAGTTCTCCTCTAATATGAATAGTTCAGGCCCGATGGAAACAATGCCGCCCATACCACCGGCCGGTACCGATTTCTTGGCTCCCGGCAATAATGAGGTTCCGTTTTAATAATTCTATCCTCTTTTCAAAACATAGGTGTTTAGTATAAATAATTATTTAGTTTAATGGAGTGATATGGCAATTTGTGTTTTCAGCAATTTAATGCCTTTTTATTCTCTTCATTAACCGGGTTCTTTCCTTCCGGTGTGTAGAGATGGTTGATGCGAAAGGCATATGCTTTTTCTATTTTCCCGCGGACGATCTTCATCGTGCTGTTGACCATGCCGTTCTGTTCGGTGAAAGGCTCCGGCAGGATAGCAAAAGCTGCAGGCAGCCAGCGATCGGGGAAAAGGGCGGACAGGTCGCCTCCCTTGCGGAAACGGTCTATCTGGGATTGGATGATCCGGATTGCCTCTTCGCGTCCTTTATCGGATGAAAGATCAAGATACTGGTGCGTCAGATGCTTCTTCAGCCGGTCTTTGTTAGGGACGACGAGGGCAACGGTATAGGGACTCTGGTTGTTATACAGGATCAGCTGGTCGATGCAGGAAGAATGTTCGACGAGTGCCTCCTCGATCCCTTCCGGACTGTATTTTTCCCCGTCACTACCGATCAGCAGACTTTTGAAACGTCCGAGGACGTAGAGCAGACCGTCATGCCCCATATATCCCATATCCCCAGTGTAGAGCCACCCGTCGCGTACGGTTTCGGCAGTTGATACCGGGTTCTTCCAGTAGCCGGCCATCACATTCTCGCCCCGTATGACGATCTCTCCTTTTTCGCCTGCCGGGAGTTCTTTTCCGTCGGCATCGCATATTTTCAGGTCGAGCGGACGGACCAACATACCGCTGCTGCCGAAGGTATGCCGGTGCGGGCCGTTGGTGGAAATTACGGGAGTCGCTTCGCTTAGTCCGTACCCTTGGTACATAGGAAGTCCGATTGCGTAGTAGAACTTTTGCAAGTCTTTATCGAGCAGTGCGCCACCGCCGATGAAAAACTTCAATTGTCCGCCGAAGTTTTCACGGACTTTCGTGAAAAGCATGTGGTCGAACAGGCTCACGAGCGGTTTCAGCAGGAATCGGACACCACGTCCCTTGTCTTCTCCGCCGTCTCCGTTATAGATGTAAGCCACTTTGAGGGCAAAGTCGAACAAACGGGTTATATTCTTGCCCTGGGCACGGATACCTTGTTCGATATTCTTTTTGAAATTCTTGGCCAGTGCCGGGACGCTCAGGATCAAGTAGGGCTTGAACTCTTTGATGTTGACCGGAATGTTCTTTAATGTTTCCAGCCCTGTCCGTCCGACTTGTACTGTTGCTACGGATGCTCCTTTCGACATGAAGATATAGAAACCGACCACATGCGCGAAACAATGGTCGAGTGGGAGGATTATTAATGTGCGCCATGTATCGTCGATATCGACACAAGATAGGGCTTGCTCCACGTTCGCCGTATAGTTACGGTGCGTCAGGATGACACCTTTCGGGTCGGCCGTCGTGCCTGAGGTATAGGTAATCGTCGCATAGTCGTTATTCTGTAAGGATTGTCCGACAGCAAGGAAGTCTTCCAGAGAATGAGATGCCAGATATTCTTTCCCCATCCGGAATACTTCGGACCAGGATATTTCTTTTTCTTTATATTCCGGCAGTTCGTCTATCACAATTATTTTTTCGACTAAAGGCAATTTATCCATGATAGCCCGTATCTTTTTGAGCTGGTTGCCGGAAACCAGGATATATTTCACATCGGCATGCACAAGACGGAACAGCAGGTCGTTCGCTTCTTCGAGCTTGATGGAAAGCGGGACGTTGGTCGCGCCGGCATAGAACATGGCCAGTTCGCCGATGATCCAAGCATTACGGCCTTCCGAAAGGAGCGCCATATTGTCGCCCTTCTTCACTCCGAGAGCTATCAGTCCGGCACCGGCAGCGTAGACTTGTTGCTGAACTTCTTTATAAGTGGTCGGTTCGAAGGCATCCCTGGTTTTTTCCCACAGGAAGGGATTGTCGGGATATTGTTTTACCGAATTTTCGAAAAGGTCTATAATTGTCTTCTTCATATTATTTATTTTTGTATTTGTACTTTCCCGATTTCATCCAGGTAATTACAAGCCACCTCTACCGTTGGTACATTCTTGATCACGATACTGCGTTTTCCGTTCTGTTCGCGAAGCGTGCATTCGCGTGGATGCTTTTGGATGAAGCCGAGCAGCTTGTCGAAGGCCTCGCTTTCGTAGTAAGGACTTTCGGGATTAGTGACGAGAAAAATGCTCATCTGTCCTTTTTTCAGAATGACTTTTTCCATACCTAATGTCTTTGCCATACGGCGAAGGCGAACGACACGGATCAGTTCTTTCCCTTCTTTCGGCACTTTTCCGAAACGGTCTTTCAGACGCTCGGTAAAAGCAAGTATATCACGCTCTTCCTCCATCTTGTCCAGTTCACGATAGAGGGAGACACGTTCGGAGTCATTCGGGATGTAGGTCGGAGGGAACATCAGTTCCAAATCGCTTTCGATATAGGTTTCACGGACATATTCGCTACCGGTGTCGGGGCGATTTTCGGTAGCGTTGGAATACAGGTCGGCAAATTCTTCCGCTTTCAGTTCGTCAACGGCTTCTTCCAGGATTTTCTGGTACGTTTCGTAGCCCAAGTCGGCGATGAAACCGCTTTGTTCGGCACCTAACATATTACCGGCACCCCGGATGTCAAGGTCCTGCATGGCGATATGGATGCCGCTTCCCAACTCTGAAAAATTCTCGATCGCCTGCAAACGACGGCGTGCTTCCTGCGTAAGACTTGACAAGGGTGGAGAGAGGAGATAACAGAAGGCTTTCCGGTTACTTCGCCCGACACGACCGCGTAGTTGATGCAGATCGGACAATCCGAACTGTTGTGCATTATTGATGATGATCGTATTTGCATTCGGTACGTCGATGCCACTCTCCACAATGCTCGTGGCGATCAGTACATCGTATTCGTAATTGACGAAATCCAGAATGATCTTTTCCAGCTTCTCCGGTTCCATCTGCCCGTGACCGACAGCGATACGGGCATCCGGCACTTCACGTTTGACAAGTGCTTCCATTTCATAAATATTTTGGATGCGATTGTTGATGAAAAAAACCTGTCCGTTACGGCTCATCTCGAAATTGATGGCTTCTCGGATGATGTCCGGGTTAAAACGTTCTACCTCTGTTTGAACCGGATAGCGGTTGGGTGGGGGAGTCGTGATGCTCGACAAGTCACGGGCTCCCATCAACGAGAATTGCAGGGTACGAGGAATCGGAGTGGCGGTCATGGTGAGCGTGTCGACGTTGGCTTTCAGCTGGCGTAGCTTCTCTTTGACGGATACGCCGAATTTCTGTTCCTCGTCGATAATCAGCAGACCGAGATCTTTGAATGTGACATCTTTTCCGACGATTCGATGGGTGCCGATGATAATGTTGATATTTCCTTCTTTCAAGTCTTTCAAAGTTTCCCTTATCTCTTTCGCCGTACGTGCCCGGCTGATATATTCGATTCGGCAGGGAAAATCTTTCAACCGTTCGGAAAATGTTTGATAGTGCTGGAATGCTAATACTGTAGTCGGGACCAGCACGGCAACTTGCTTGTTGTCCGAAACGGCTTTGAAAGCGGCACGAATGGCTACCTCCGTTTTCCCGAAGCCTACATCTCCGCAAATCAGTCGGTCCATCGGACGGTCGTTCTCCATATCGGCTTTGACATCGACTGTTGCTTTCATCTGGTCAGGGGTATCTTCGTAGATAAAGCTGGCTTCCAGTTCGTGCTGCATGAAACTGTCTGGACTGTAAGCGAAACCTTTTTCCTGTTTTCGTTTGGAGTAGAGGAGAATCAAATCGCGGGCGATATCTTTTACTTTTGACTTGGTGCGTTCTTTCATCTTCTCCCAGGCTCCTGTTCCGAGTTTACTCAGCTTGGGCGGTTCCCCACTGTCCTTGCCTTTATACTTGGATAGCTTATGGAGAGAGTGAATGCTGACGAATATAATGTCGTTGTTCTGGTAGATCAGTCTGATGGCTTCCTGCATTTTTCCGTTTACTTCCGTACGGACTAGCCCGCCGAATTGTCCGATACCATGATCGATATGTACGATATAATCGCCGGTCGTGAATTGGTTCAACTCCTTCAACGACAGAGAGAGTTTTCCACTTCTTGCTTTATCGCTTTTCAAGTTGAATTTATGAAAGCGGTCGAACAACTGGTGATCCGTGAAAAGGCAGACACGCAAGGTCTCGTCGGCAAAACCTTCATGGATGGTCTTGTTGACGGAGGTAAAAGGTATGTCGTCTCCCCGATCCTCAAAAATGGCCCTGATACGGGTTGCTTGCTTTTCTACATCGCTCAGTATATATAATGTATAGCCGTCTTCTAAATATTTATGGAAAGACTCGCTTACCAAATCGAAATTTTTATGATAGATCGGTTGTGCTTCCATTGAGAAAGTCAGGGTGGCATCGGCTACTCCTGTAGGCCGCGTACCAAAATGGAGCCGGCAGAAACCAAGTGCCGCATGTAGAAAATCCTCTCCGGTAATTAATTTGGCCCGCAGTTGCTCGATGTTGGCAAACGATTCTTCGTCCCCGGTGATTGGTTCTTCATTCCAGATACTGCCGATACGTTCTTTTACCCATGCCATGTCTTTGCTAGCGAGCAGTGTCTCGGATGGCAATGAATCTAGTAAGGATGAGTTGGTCCGGTTTCCTTTTGTCATTTCGGGCACGATATAGATGCTGTCCAGTTTTTCTTTGGATAGCTGTGTTTCCACATCGAACGAACGGATCGTCTCTACTTCGTTTCCAAAGAAGTCGATACGATAGGGAAATTCATACGAGAACGAGAACACATCTAAGATACTGCCGCGCATCGCATACTGCCCTGGCTCATAAACATAATCTACCTGCTCGAAGCCGTATTCGTCCAGTACGTCAGAAACAAACATATTGTCCAACCTTTCGCTGACACTGATCTTCAGCGTGTTTTCTTTCAAGATCTCCCGTGAAATTACTTTCTCCGCCAATGCTTCCGGATAGGTGACAATGATGAAGGGAGCAGTCGGATCCTGCAGCGTGCTGAGAACTTCTGTCCGCAGGATTTCGTTGGCTGGATCCACATGTCCGTACTTGATAGCACGTCGGTAAGCGGAAGGAAAGAAATAGATTCCGTCACCTCCTGTGAGTTGCACCAGATCGTGATAAAAGTAGCCGGCATCCTCTAGGTCATTCAACACACACACATAACTTCCTCTTCTTTTTGAAAAAAGAGAAGCTATTATCATTGCGGCCCCTGAACCGTTCAGTCCTTTCAGAAATATATTGCGGGACGTTTTGTTTTTTAACAGGGTATTTAATGCCGCCACTTGCGGATGGGCGGCATATTGTTTTAGTAAATCTTGTACCTCCAACGGATGAATTGAAAATTGATAATTATATATGCGCAAAATTACGGAAAATGTTACAATAATCTTCCTAAAACCAATGAAAATATCTACCTTCGCGCTTGGGTTGTCAATTGAAATGAGCAGGATCTTCTCATTTTCAATTCTCAATTCTCATTTTTCAATTAAACAGTGGATTATGTCAGACAGTATTGTTAACTGAAGCATATTCTTTGTAATGCTAATCTCCCATAACTGATTATTAAAAAGGTTATTGTGGCTGTTTGAGATATAATGACTTAGGACTATTTGACCAGTTTTTACCTCCTTACATTGCTGGTTTAACATGGAAGTCTTGCCAGAATAAAAGGCTCCGTTTACAAATAGTTTACAGTGATGGCTTATTTCAAAGTTTGTGTCAGGGGGAAAAGAAAAGATAATACATATCCTATTTATATCAGGGTAACTCACCTTCGTCAAGTAGGATATATCAAGACAAATAAGGTATGCAAAGCTAAGTTTGTCCGGAATGGTGATATAACAGACCCTTATATCATTAAAGACGTGTATGTCCAAATAGAAACTTATTTGGATCGTTTGAATCGTGTCAATACGGAAGGATGGGGTTTGGAGAGGGTTATGAATTTTCTTAAGAATGACCGGGACTCTATTTCGTTTTCCGACTTTGGCCGAGAGTTTATCTTGAAAATGGAGAATGAAGGCCGGGGAAGAAGTGCGAAAAACTATCTGTTAGCTCTTAAGAGCATAGAGAGTTACTTAGGTAACCGAAATATATCTTTTTCCGATATAACGTCCTTTTTTCTGAAGGATTGGATTTCTTCTATGAAAAACAGCAGACAGAAAAAGAATGCCTATCCGAATTGCGTGAAAACCATGTTTAGGGCCGGATGCGATAAATATAATGACTACGATACCGGTGAGATGCGCATCAGGCATGATCCGTTTCGTGTGGTAAAGATACCTCCTAAGAATATTGCAGACAAGAAGGCGCTGCCGGTAGATGTCCTCAGACGTTTTTTTGATGTTGATATTACCTCTTTGAAACCAAGTAAGCGAGGTATGCCACCAAGAGCATATATAGCCAAAGATGTATCATTGTTGGTGTTTTGCTTGGTCGGAATAAATACAGTGGATCTTTACAATTTGGGCAAAGATTGTTATAAGGATGGAAAACTCTGCTATAATAGAATGAAGACAAAGGGGCGGAGAGCTGATGAGGCCTATATTGAGATAGAGGTTCCGGATTTAGTAAAACCTTTGTTTCTTAAATATCAAGGAAGAGGGGACTGGCTGTTTAATTTCAATGAAATATATGCTTCGGATAAAACTTTTAATGATTGCGTGAATAGAGGAATAAAGGACATTGTGAGGTTGGGTGGTTTGCCTCCTGTTTCTACATATTCATTCCGGCATTCTTGGGCTACAATAGCTCAGGTTGTTTTTGAAGCTGGGTTAGATGTTGTTGGGTTATGTCTAAATCATGCGTCTCCGCTCCGGGTTACGGCTGGTTATGTAAAAACAGACTTTAGTATCATTGATCGTTTAAATATTAAGATACTGAGGTATGTCTTTGAAGAAAAAATAAAAAAAGGCGGAAATAATTTGTAGATTAAGAAAAAGCCTCTATATTTGCGGTTGAAATAGCGAGTTGGATTTTGAATGAAAGTTTGAGATCCAACTTTTTGTGTTTATATATATTGTCTTAAACTTTCTTGTAAATATCCGATAAATAACCATTTACCTGGTGCCTTCCATAAAATTAGGCACAATGACAATATCTGTTTCAAAAAATATGTTGCTTGCGAAATTGCAGCAACTTTCTCGAATAATTCCGTCGAAATCTACGACTCCGATAGTATGCAACTACCTGTTCGAAATAAAAGATGGACGGTTGTTTATTACGACTGCCAATGATGAAGGCAGGATTACGGCCAGTTTGGAATGTATGGCAGAGGAAGATCTTTCAATCTGTGTTCCTGCCTCCATTCTTGATGGGCTGAAAACATTGCCGGAGCAGCCTCTTGATATTTATATCAATCCGGACAATAAATCGATTCTTATTAAATATTATGGAGGTAAATTCGAGGTCGTCGGATATGATTCGAAGCCTTTCCCGCAAAAGAAAAAGACAGAGATTCTTGACGAAATCCGGACTACGGCGGAAGAATTCAATAACGGTATCTCCAAAGTGATCAATTTTGCAGCTGCAGACGAACTGCGCCCTATTATGAACTCCGTATCTATTGAAACGGCTCCGGGAGAAATCATCTTTGTTTCTTCTAATGGACATGGGCTTGGTTTGTTTAAGAGAAAAAAACAATGTTGCACAGAGACCTGTTCGGTAATCATCAGCCGACAGATCGCATCTGTTTTGAAAGGGCTGATTCCGTTATCTGAAGAAGAACTAACAATTAAAGTAGGAAGCGATTGGTCGGAAATCTCTTTCGAGGATTACGAAATTTCTTTTCGTAATGTGGAAGGTCGTTATCCCAATTGGCGGGCTGTTGTTCCGAAATCCAACAATCTTGAACTGAAAACGGATACCAAATTACTATTGGGAGCCATAAAGCGCACTTCTGTATTTTCAAGTAAAGTATCATGCCTTATAAAGTTGAGTGCCCGTTATGATAAGCTTGTTGTATCGGCCCAGGACTTGGATTATTCCACTTCTGCGGAAGAAACCATTCCGGTAGAATTTGGAGAAAGGGAGTTTATTATCGGTGTGAAAGCGACTTTGATACAAGATATGATTTCTTGTATTGACGGTGATCGTTCGATACTTTCTTTCGGCACTCCCAGTACCGCTATTCTCATTGCCCCAGAGAAGCAAGCCGAGGGCGAAGAACTTACCTATTTATTAATGCCTATGACAATCCAGTAAGTTATGAAAGAGTTCAAAGATACAATACAGAAATATTTGGAGCAACGAGTTGCAGAAGATCCCTTGTTTGCTCCCAAGTTTGAAAATCCTAAAAAGAATATAGATGAATGCTGTCGTTACATTTTAGGAGAAGCCCGTAAACGGGGAGCTTCTGTCGTAATGAGTGATGCAGAAGTCTTTGGGATGGCCGTACATTATTATGACGAAGAGAATATCAAGATAGAAAAAGTTTCTGCCGGTTGCTCTATTTCTTCTAATCAAAAGGTAGAGTTGACGGAGGAGGACAAGAATGCGGCCCGTAAAGCGGCTATCAAACGGTTGGCCGAAGAGCAATACCGATTGCTCAAAAAGAAGCCTGCAAAGAAAAAAGCAGATGTAAATGTCCAACAAATGAGTCTGTTTTAATATGAAGCCGAGAACGAAATTGGAAAAACGGGTGACGGAGTTAAGTGGAAAGCTGCCTGCCATCACGAAGGAACAGAAAGACTGGGCCAAAAAGCATCTGTTTGACCATTTTGCCTACAAATGTAAGGATGAGCTATGGTGTTCCGAATGTGGTAAGATGTGGGTCAATACGAGTAAAGATAAATTGGGTGACAAAATCGAATGCCCTTATTGCCATCATCAATTGGACGTAAAGGTTAGCCGGAAGCAGAAGATCCGTGAAGAGGCGTATATGTCCATCCTGCAAGTGAAAGGCGGGTTCCAGGTGATCCGGCATATACTATGCTGGAAAAATGTTCGGAAGGAAACTTCTCCGGTGTATTATGATTTTACAGAAGTGGTTCAAGAGTGGATTCGTGAAGACGGAAAACGTACGATCATAGCCCGACCGATTAATATGGGAGGTAACGGATTTGCGTATAGTTCACCTCTCAGCATCAAAGGAGAATATGGAAGTAATCCATATAACTATTACGGTGATTTGTATGCGATATATGGAGAGCTTTATCCAAGGAAAGAGCTGCTGCCGGAATTGAAAAAACGGGGACTGAATCGATGGTTCCCGGATGTAACCCCGTCAAAATTGATACGTGACTTGTTGAAAGGTGGAAACGATGTGGAACTGTGTCTCAAGACCGGGCAAATATCCATGTTGAAACACATGTATAAAACTGGCTTCTCCCAACTTCGCTATAAACCGTCGTTCAACATCTGCAACCGCAACCATTACATCATTAAGGACGCTTCTATGTGGGAAGATTATATGTCTTTACTATCTTATTTCGGCAAAGATATGCGTAACGCCCACTATGTCTGCCCTAAGAACCTGAAGACTGTACATGATAAACTACTAAAGATAAAACAGGAACGTGAAGCCAAGTTGAGACAGGAAAGGAATCGAGCACAAGCTATCAGTAAGCGCGAAAAGTTAATGAAGGATATAGCCGGCTTCTACGAGCGGATGGAAAAGTTCTTCGGATTGAGAATCGAAGAAGAGGATATAATCATCCGCCCTTTGGAAAGTGTCACCCAGTTTTATCAGGAAGGTAAGGCCATGCACCATTGTGTGTATCAGAACGGATACTACAGGCGGCCGGAATGCTTGATATTGTCGGCAAAGGACACGGCTGGAAAACGATTGGAGACGATAGAGGTTTCATTGAAGACACTGGATGTCATCCAGTCCCGATCCGTTTGCAATGGTGTAAGCAAATATCACGACCAGATAGTAAAGCTGGTGAAGAAGAATATGAACCTGATTCGTCAGAAATTGATAGCATAAAAGATTTAGTTGAATGGAATATATAGAATTTCTAAGAAATAAGATGGCTATCAGCCATCAAACAGGATTTGAAATTAATTCGGAAGAAATTACCCCGACATTATATCCTCATGTAAAAGATACCGTTCGTTGGGCGGTTGCCGGTGGATGCCGTGCTATATTCTCCAGCTTCGGTATGCAAAAGACAGTCACCCAGCTGGAAATACTTCGGTTAATCTTGAACCATAAAGGAGGCAAGGGATTGATCGTTTGCCCTAAGCGTGTGGTAGTCGAGTTCCTAACACAAGCGGAACAACACTTGCACATGAAAGTAACCTATGTCCGAACTATGGCAGATGTGATGATATGTCCTACCGACATCATGGTAACAAACTACGAACGTGTGCGTGATGGTGAGGATGGAGTGAGAATAGATCCGTCCTATTTTACTGCAACTTCATTGGATGAAGCCAGCGTGTTGCGCGGATTCGGCACCAAGACCTATCAGGAGTTTCTACCGTTGTTCTCGGGTGTCCCTTACAGGTTTGTTGCTACGGCTACACCTTCGCCAAACAGATACAAGGAACTTATACATTATGCTGGTTATCTTGGTGTGATGGACACCGGACAGGCTCTTACTCGATTCTTTCAGCGAGACAGCACGAAGGCGAATAACTTGACACTTTATCCGCATAAGGAAAAAGAGTTTTGGTTGTGGGTATCTACATGGGCGTTGTTCCTAACCAAGCCTTCCGACCTCGGTTATCCGGATACTGGCTATGAGTTGCCTGAACTCCGCGTACATGAAGAGATTGTGAATGTGGACAATTCTACGGCTGGAGCTGATCGTGACGGACAGGTGAAAATATTTCGTGAGGCTGCTCTCGGACTTGCTGACGCGGCAAAAGAACGCCGAGATAACATGCAGGAAAAGATTGCCCGTGTGGTAGAGATAATCAATCGCCCGGAAAACAAGGACGACCATTTCCTTTTATGGCATGACTTGGAAGCTGAACGGCTGGAACTATGCAAAGCGATTCCAGGTTGTAAGGCTGTCTATGGTTCACAAGACGATGAAGAAGCCGACAAGGTGATATCCGACTTCAAAGATGGCCGGCTGAAATACCTTGCAGCTAAACCGGAGATGCTTGGTGAAGGTCTGAACTTCCAGTATCATTGTCATAAAGCAATCATGTTCATTGACTACCGCTTCAACGATAAGTTCCAAGCGATAGCCCGTATATACCGCTTTATGCAGCAGCATCCCGTTGATCTCTATCTGGTCTATGCCGAAAGCGAGGGTGAAATATTTAAGAGCTTCATGCAGAAATGGGCACAACACCGGGAAATGGTCGCAAATATGACTGATATTGTCCGGCATAACGGTTTGTTCGGTTTGCAGGCCGAGGAAAAGATGATGCGCTGGATGTTCGCCAGTCGGGAAGAAAAATCCGGTAAGTTGTGGAAAGCAATCAATAACGATAATGTATTGGAATGTCAGAAGATGGAAAGTAACTCTGTAGATCTGATCGTAACCAGTATCCCGTTCTCAAATCATTACGAATACACGCTTACATACAATGACTTTGGGCACAATGAAGATAACGATAAGTTCTTTGAACAGATGGATTATCTTACACCAGAGTTAATGCGCATTTTGAAACCGGGTCGGTTGGCCTGCATCCATGTGAAAGATCGTGTTTTGTTCGGCAACGCCACGGGGGACGGTATGCCAACTATTGACCCGTTCAGCGAAATGACTGTATTTCATTACATGAAGCATGGATTCCGATATATGGGACGCATTACGGTCGATACCGACGTGGTGAGGGAAAATAATCAGACCTACCGTTTGGGCTATACCGAGATGTGCAAGGATGGTTCCAAGATGGGAATCGGATGCCCTGAATATGTATTGCTTTTTCGCAAGTTGCCTACCGATACCTCCCGCGCTTATGCCGACCAGCCTGTCACGAAGGACAAGAGCGAATACTCGCTGGCCCGTTGGCAGATCGATGCCCATGCAAGTTGGAAGTCTTCCGGCAATTCATTGTTGTCATACGAAGATATGAAAGGTGCTGGAATAGATAAGATTCGGCATTTGTTCCGTAACTACGAACGTGAACATATCTACAACTATGAAGAGCACGTTTCATTTGCTGAAGAGCTGGATGCATACGGGAAACTGCCAAAGACATTTATGGCCGTTGATCCGGTAAGCAAAAAGGATTGGATATGGGATGATGTGGTTCGTATGCGGACGCTTAACACCAAACAGTCGCAAAAGAAACGACAGAATCATATTTGCCCTCTTCAGTTGGACATCGTTGAAAGGCTGATTGAACGGTATTCAAACAAAGGCGAATTGGTATTTGATCCGTTTGGTGGTATTGGAACCGTCCCTTATTGTGCTGTCAAGTTAGGCCGTAGAGGTCTTTCTACGGAACTTAATTATGACTATTGGAAAGATAGCCTTACTTATTTGCGTGAGATTGAAATGGGAGTCGAGGCTCCTACTTTGTTTGATTTGATGGGAATTCCTGAAAGAATGACTGTATAAATATGCCAAGAATTAGAACTATAGTACCGGAATTTTGGGAAGATGAAAGGTTTTCGAACGTATCTCTTCCGGCTTGTCTGCTTTATATAGGCATGAAAAACTTTGCTGATGATAGCGGTGTCATTTTAGCTAATGAAACTATCATCAAGTCGAAAGTCTTTCCTGCCCGCGAAGATATTCGTAAGCAGCAGGTTTCTGGGTGGCTGCAAGAACTGATTGAAAACTCTATCCTTGTACCTTTTACATTCGAAAACAAAAGCTACTACGTGATGGACTTTTCCAGTGAGCGCATCGACAAACCGCAAAAGTCAAAAATTCCTGCAGAAGTAATAGAAAACGTTCTTTCGGGCAAAAAACAAAGCAATTCGGGAACATTCGCGAATAATCCCGAACAGTCGGGAATGTTCGAAACTACTCCTGCTGGAAAGGAGAGTAAAGGAGAGGATTGTAAAGGAGAGGAGGGTTATACGCGCGCAGGCACGCGCAACCCTGACCCCGAACCGGAGAAACCCAAGAATGAAAATTTTGAAAAGTTCAAGCAATGGATTGCTGCGAATGCTCCTAATGTGGCTAAATTGAAAGAGCCATTTACGGAAGAACAATTCGAACGGATAAAGCGAGATTTCCCGCTTCAGTTAATCCAGGACACTCTTGTCTCGATGCACAACTATCGAGAGTTGCTCAAAAAGTACGTTAGTGCAAACCTTACGTTCCGCAAATGGGCGAAACGTGATTTAGAAAAATATCAAGATGGACAAACAACAAGCAATACAACTGTTGTCACAGATAGACTCAACAACAGGCGTACTTCCTCCGGAACTGATGCCGAAAACAAGAGACGCGAGCGTGAGCATCTTGGGCACCTTGCCGATGCCATATTACAACAGTCTGCGGCCCAAAACAGTAAATGACGTGTTTGATAGCCCAAGCTGCTCTATAGCGGCTATGAACAAAGAATTTGGAGAGACGCATCTTCGTGGATTTATGGTAAAAGTCTTGAATGATTTGATAGATTTTTTCAATGTCGGAAAATCGATCGGAGCGGTGCAAGTCGCACAAACAGTTGATCTGATTATTGATGAATACTATTTCTTTAAGCCTGATGATTTCAAGCTATGTTTTAATCGGGCGAAAAAGGGATTGTATGGAAAGGTTTATGATCGGATAGACGGGGCTGTTATTTTAGAATGGCTTGGCCGGTATGAGAAAGAAAGGGGGGCTATGGCCATGGATGATAGTATCAATAATTCCAAAAGCTGGGATATACCGGAAGGCGATAGGACTTCTAAAACATTGGAACAAGCGTACCATGAGTTTAGGAAGTATGATTTTGAACGGAAATATAAGGGGTAAATATTAAAAAAACATCAATAATTAAAAAGAAGTAAATATGAAAAGTTATCAATATGAAGAAATTGTCTTTTGGCTATCATTCATAGCCTACCTGATTAGCCACATAGCCAGTTTTGATATTTGGGTACAAAATCTATTGCTTATCAATGCTCTTATAAATATGTGCTGTGCTATTTATTATGCTTATAAGCATAGAAAAGACGATGATTAAAAAATATGAATATAGATACTGAATTTAACGTAGGAGATAGCGTATGCTATCTGAGTGGGGATGACATTATCCATACAACTATAAGCAAAATAATCATCGAAATATCCTATACTGATGATAGTTTTCTTATGGTTTATAAGCTGTCAGATGGACTTAGTGTACCCAGAAATAATTATCCCAAATGGGATAAAAGACTTTTTAAAGACAAAGAGAGTTTGATAAAATATTTATCTGAATCGTAACTAAGTAGAAATGAAGATAGTAACAATAGTGTGTCTGCTAGCCATACTCGCTGGATGCACCTCTCAGAGAAAATCAATTTCAAGTAAGCCGAACCGGTTTACTGAACAGTTTCAACAAGCGGATTCCGCATTTAACAAGCAATACGAACTAAAATGATCAGAGCAAGATTTTTTGTAAATAAGGAAGAGTGCGAAGGTGACTATCGTCCACTGAAATGGCCTATTCAATACCCCTACTGGTGCACCGGTGAGAACGACAGCTATTTTGTCTTAGTAGCCTATATCAATAGTATTGAAGAATTGAATAACCTATGGCCGGAAGCATCCAGCATAGAGTGTGAAGAAGTAAATAAAATCGTCTTTTCGGATAGGTTTCCGAAGCCCGATTGGTACAAAACTAAGAAAGAAGATAATAATTAAAAAAAAATTTAAGCTATGACTTGGAAAGAATTAAAAGACAAAATATCCCTTATGACAGAAGAAGAGCAACAGCAAGAAGTTGCAGTTTGGGGAGAAGATATGAATTTGATGAAAGATTGCTCCTTGGAGAAAACAAATGAGGATATGTACTACAACTCTGAATGGGATTATACTCGTGAAGAGAGTGAATTGGAACCGGAAGACAAGAATGACCCTGATGTACATAAGGTATATGAAGCAGGAATGCATTATATTTATTCGAATTGATATTAAAACTAAAAAGATTTGAAGATAGGTCTGACGCTATAGAGGAGGGAACTAGCGAAAGTATAAAACAAGAATAAGAAAACTCATAGATAAAAAGAGAGAAGGAAGAGTTTTCCCTTCCTTCTCAATACGGCGTATGCCTTCTTAAGTTTTTGATAAACTTTATCATAATTCAAAATTATGGAGAAGACATTCGCTACAAAGTTTGTAGTCAAAAATATGTCTATCATAAATTATTTATAATAAAGTTATTCGGCAATATCGCCTAATCAATTGACAGGGATCGAACCTGTACTTTTATCACAATGATAACGTCTGCCGTTTAACCACAATTGACTGGTACAAATATCTGTAATTATAAAATAATAAACAAATATTTTGATCATGAACAAACGACAATTTAAATATTGGCTTCGTATAAACGGTTTCCGTCCGGAGCAGTTCGGAACCGGCACAAAGTGGAATCCGATTAGGCTCAGTTCACGAAAGAAGTGAGTTAAGAAAGTCCTTGGTAATCCAAAGGGCTTTCTTTCTGTTCTTTATATCTTATATGAAACTAAGATATGAAAACGCAAAAATGTATAGCCTGTGGCTGGGAAACAGTTTCTGTGATCAAAACAAAAGAAGGATATATCTGCTATAACTGTTACTCTGATAAAAAGAACCCTCCAAAACAAAAGCAACACCATGATAACGAAGAAGCTCGGATTCAGTCGGAGTTTTTCAGCAAGGTTCCTTTATTCTTTCCTAATTTGCCGGATCGACTTCTTTTTGCAGTCCCGAACGGTGGCAGCCGGCATAAAATAGAAGCGGCTAATATGAAGCGCCAAGGCGTTAAACGTGGAGTGGCCGATGTAATCCTTCAGATACCGAAAAAGGGATATGCTTCTCTTTGTCTAGAGTTCAAGACATCTACAGGTAAACAGTCTGCAGAGCAAAAGGAATACCAACGCCAGGTTGAGATGGCGGGTAGTAAGTATGTGATTGTTCGGAGCGTGGAACAGGCTATCCGGGAACTGCAACTGTATTTAGGTTAATAGATTTCTCTGTTATATTTTAGAATAAAAGTTATGGCTGAATTGAAGTATGACCCTCGGAATTATCGTATCCACACAGATAAGAACAAGAGATTGATCCGTAAAAGTTTGGAGGATTGTGGAGCGGGACGTTCTATCCTTTTCGATAAGAATGATTGCATTATAGCTGGGAATGGTGTGTATGAGCAAGCGCGAGAATTGGGCTTACCGGTTCGAATTGTGGAATCAGATGGTACAGAATTGATAGCTATCAAGCGTACCGACCTCTCAACAGAGGATTCTCGGCGTAAGGCGCTTGCCCTAGCTGACAATTATACCTCTGATACGTCTGTATTTGACTTTGACGCGATTGTTGAAGATTTTGGTGCCGATGAGTTGGACGCTTGGGAGTTCAACATTGATGATTTGAATATTGATGATGTTTCAGTAAATGATGTAAAGCCAGATAAGGGACGCGTCGGTAGCTTGAAAGAACGTTTCATTATTCCTCCTTTCTCAGTACTTGACTCTAAACTTGGAAACTGGCAAGACCGGAAACGTGCCTGGCTTGATCTCGGTATAAAGAGTGACGATGGCCGGGAGAAGGAGATTACGTTTAACCGATCAGCACAACCACCCCGAGTATACGAAGCCCGTAACGTAATTCGTGAAAAAACAGGTGTCGATCCGTCGTGGAACGAACTACAGAAGTATTGCCGGGATCATGGTATCCCGTTTATGGATGGAACCTCGATCTTTGATCCGGTACTGTGCGAGCTGGCCTACCGGTGGTTTAATATTCCCAATGGTTGTATCCTGGACCCATTTGCTGGTGGCTCCGTTCGTGGTATTATTGCATCCATGTTGGATATGACTTATTTTGGTATTGATCTAAGGCCGGAGCAGATCGAAGCCAACTGTAAAAACGCTGCTGAAGTATTAGGGGATGAGTTCGGCGGGAAAGGCGGCCATAAGTTCGCTCCTCTGTGGCTTTGTGGAGATAGTGTAGAGATAGATGCCCTGGCAGAAGGTTATGAGGCAGACTTGGTTTTTAGCTGTCCTCCGTATGCAGACCTAGAAGTGTATAGTGATGATCCAGCAGACCTATCGACGATGGATTATCCTGAGTTCCTGCAAGCGTATAAAGAAATCATCCGGAAGAGTTGTTCACTGTTGAAGCCTAATCGATTCGCCGTGTTTGTAGTAGGAGAGGTTCGCGATAAGAGTGGTGTGTATCGGAGTTTTGTTCCTGATACGATCGCTGCGTTCCAGGAAGCAGGCTTGCATTATTACAATGAGATGATACTGGTTAACAACATAGGTAGTCTGGCTATGAGAGCCGGAAAGCAGTTTAGTAATAGTCGAAAGATTGGTAAGCAGCATCAAAATGTGCTTGTATTCTATAAAGGGGATCTGAGTAAGATTAAGGAGAATTTTCCCGAACTTGATTTCTCGAATGATGATTTGTTTAAGGAAGATTGATAAATTTGGCGAATAACTAAAGAAAAGGATATTCGCCATGAAAATAAAATTATGTATGATTTATCGTGAAGTTTTAGCGAAGAGATTAGAACGTAAACGCAAGCAGTTAGTGGAGTTGGAGAGACAGATAAATAATGAAGGTGTTTCTTCATCGGTAGATAAGCGTAAATATATTGAGTTGAAAGCTATCGTGAATGAATTGGAGAATTGTCTTGATATGGCAGATTCTATGTTTAAATTTAGTAAGGAAGAAAAAGGAGAGTAGTATTTAATGGCAAAGTATAGTCAAAAATTAGTGGATCGGATTTGTTCTCTTATTCGGGAGGATAGCTATACTATTGCCGAAATCTGTGATTTGGTCGGTATAAACAAGGATACTTATTATACTTGGATGAAAACGAAATCCGACTTTTCCGACTCTGTAAAAAAAGCAGAGGATGCACGGATGCAATTCTTTGTTGCCGAGGCCCAAAAGTCTTTATTAAAGAAGATTCAAGGTTATGAGGTGGAGGAGTCGAAGATCACGTATATCGATAGTGGGAAGCCTGTGGTTGATGAGAATGGAAAAGAGAAGCAGAAACCAAAGATCAAAGAGAAAACGATAGTCAAGAAGCATATCCAGCCGGATACTGCTGCGATCATTTTCACCTTGACAAATGGTAATCCAGACCGTTGGAAAAACAGGCAGGATTCTAACATTAGTGGGCTTACTCCCGTAAGTAAGTTTGAGGGAATGACTGACGAGCAATTAGAGGATTTTATCTATGGAGAAAAACAGAAGAGAGATATTGTTGTTGATGGCGGAAGCAGCGAATGTGCTAAGACGCCGGAAGGCGAAAAATGATTTTTGGTCATACTGCTTGTATTATGATCCGAAATTCTTCTCGAAACGCCTGTTCTTGAAGGAAGTGGCAGACGCTTTCACACGGGTATATGAATCGTATTTGTCGGGTGTGATTCGCCGGCTGGCCGTCTCCATGCCGCCACGTGCCGGGAAGTCCTATATATCATCCTTGTTCATTTCGTGGATGCTTGGGCACTTCCCGGAGGAGTCGGTCATGCGCAACTGCTGCTCCGATACGCTGTACAACAAACTGTCCTACGATACCCGTGATATTGTCCGCTCTTCCCGGTTCAAAGAAGTTTTTCCGGATGTAAAACTACGTGGTGATAAACAGAACGTGCATGGCTGGAGTTCGGAAGCAGCCCGGCAGGTGAGTTACTTTGGAGCTGGTGTAGGCGGTACGGTAATTGGTTTCGGTGCGTCTATGTTGGCCATGACCGACGACTTGTATAAGAGTTTGGAAGATGCACTATCTGACACTAATAACGAAAAGGTCTGGTCTTGGAAGCAGGGAACACATGATTCCCGTATCGAGGGAAACTGTTGTTCAATCGACATCGGTACCCGCTGGTCGGCTACGGACGTTCTTGGTCGTATGGAGGAAATGGGGAAGTATGACGAGATTATCCGTATTGCAGCCCTGGATGAGAACGACCGCTCTTTTTGTGAGAATGTACATACGACAGAGTATTACCATGAACTACGAGAGGAAACGGACGATTCCATCTGGTGTGCCGAGTATATGCAGGAACCGATCGAGGCTATTGGGTTGTTGTTCCCAAAATCAGAATTGAACCGCTTCAAGCTGGCAGATATCGAAGGTAAACAGCCGGATGGCGTGATCGGTGCTACCGATGTGGCCGACGAAGGAGACGACGATTTCTGTGCACCGATTGCCAAAGTATTCGGTACAAAGTATTTCATTACCGATGTCCTGTTTACGAAAGACAATGTCGAGATTACCGAACCGAAGTTAGTTTCCTTGATTCTTGACACCCGCTGCGACAATATGCGTATCGAAAGCAATAACGGCGGCCGTCTGTTTGCTCTGAATGTCCGTAAAGCTGTAAAGGCAAAGAATGAAAAATGTATCATTCAGGCGAAACCGACAACAGCCAATAAGGATACACGTATCTTGTTGAAGTCTGGTTGGATTAAGAAGCATTGTTATTTCCTGGAAGAAAGTGAGTATAAGAAAGGTTCGGACTATGACCGATTTATGAAAGCGCTTACCAGCTATAAGAAAGAAGGTGGCAACAAGCATGATGATGCACCGGACGGTATGACGATCCTTGCCGAGAATGTAGAGTTCATCGGGTTATGCAAAAATAATCGGGTACGGCAGGTGGCAAGAGGGAGATAATGACTATTTTTGTAGGAATAATTTTATATGGATGTATTATGAAAATGGAAATTAATCAACTTAGAATTGGGAACTGGGTTAAACCTAAAAATGGTTCAGGTATAGAATCTAATGAAGGTACTGTGTTTTGTATTAACGGCTATTTAGTAAGTGTTTCTACGAATAAAAACCCTTATGATATTCATTTGATCGATCCAATTAAACTTACAGATGAATGGTTCCTAAAGTTTGGTTTTGATTTGATAGATGATCAATATTATTCAAAACATACTCAGTGTGGAATAGGAGGTTTAGGGATAACAAAGAAAGATTATCGTCCTTTGGTTTTAGTTGTGGATGAAAGACAATATGATGGAGTTTATCGTCAAGTTATAGGTAAACAGATAGAATATGTCCATGAACTTCAAAACCTTTATTTTGCATTAACAGGTGAAGAGCTTAAAATAGAAGAAAATAAAGATGAATAATAGATAAAAGTAGATATTCATTAAGCGCAGTCATTATAAAGTGATTGCGCTTTTCGTTTTTATATTTTAGCATAAAACAATTATGCCAAGTATAAGCGAAATTCTTGCAAATGAAGATTTTGGGCAGGTAGTCAGTACGTTATGTGTCGATACGATTGAATACCGGGAACCAAGAGAATATTACAGAGAATACCACGGTGAGCGCCGGCGACGTAAAACCTCTGTCGGCTGGCGTGAACCCAAACAGTTGGCAGTCTATTCGGAGACATTGAAGGATAAAGAGGGCAATCCGCTAAGGTTGGAAGACAAGATTGTCGATGTGGCACGTATCGTTACCAACTTCCCGAAAAAGGAGGTGCGTACCTCTGTCGCCTTCTTGTTTGGCGGGCAAATGACGATTACGGGAACAGATCAGAACGATGGTTTCCAAGAGTTCAAACGTGTATGGGAACGCCGATTGAAAATGCAATCCGTCTTGAAGTCGTTCGCTCGTAAGGTGCTTTCTGAAAGTAAGGCTGCTCTTGTGTTCTATCCGTATACTTCCAAAGGATTAGACGGCAACTTGATTACGGAGTTGAAGGTGAAAACGCTTTCCGTTCCCCATAATGAAAATACTTTCTCTGAATTTTATCCCCACTTCGATGATAACGACGATATGGATGCCTTTATTCATCGTTACCAAGTGAACTCTAATGGTATGATCCGGAACAGTTGTACAATCTGGACAGTAGATAAGATTATTACGGCTATCGATGAAATGGGTGGCTGGGTAATAAAAGAGGTTCCCAATCTATTCGGAAAGATTCCGGTCGTGTATGCAGATGTTTTCCAACCGGAATGGGACGAGGTGGCCGGTATCATGGATGCGCGGGAAATGCGTTTGTCCCGTATGGCCGACACTAACGACTACTTTGCGGAACCAATCTTGAAAACGTATGGCGATTCCGATTTACCTTCTAAAGAAACAACCGGGAAAGACCTTAATTTCCCCATTAAGGTCGATGAAGTATCTGGCAAGGAATATCATGGCGATGCTGATTATTTGACATGGACTGGCTCCCAGCCATCTGTAGATAAAGAATTGGAAGAAACGAAAAACGAACAATTTTCCGGTACATCTACGCCGGATCTTTCTTTTGATAACTTGAAAGGCATTGGCAACCTGTCCGGTGTCGCTCGTAAATTCATGCTGATGGATGCAACTATCAAGGCGAGTGAGAACATGGAAACGTTTGGTCCGGTGGTTCAGCGTTGCGTGTCGGTCGTGTTGGCTGGAATATGCAATATTACCAACATCAAGTACCGTCCTCAATTGGTGAACAACCTGATCGATGTGGAATTTGGTTCCATTTTGCCGGAAGATTTGGCTGAAACCCTGCAAACCCTATCTATTGCCAATGGAGGCAAACCGATTAACGCTCAGCGCACGGTTACGGCTCATTCTCCGCTAACAGAAGACTTGGAAGAAGAAATGAAGCTGATGAAGGAAGAGGAGGATACGGCTGCGCAACGTAATAACATGGTTGGTCTGACAATGGGATATGGAGAATGAAAGAACTATCATTTCATGAGCGACAATTCCTGCAACGTCTGTTCCTGCAACAAGGCAGCATAAAGTATTCGTTTGACGAGTTTGTTCGTAGGGTAGGATCTCTTCTGGCTAAATGGTCGGATCATGGCGGCGACCGTGTATGGATAGGTAATGCTACTATTGAAAAGCAAATAGAACGTCTGTTGGATGATTTACACACGCAGCTCGTAAGCAATATATCCAATACAGTTACCGATGTATGGAATTTAGGCAATAGGAAAGCGGATGAACTGGTAACGGGCTATATTAAGGATATGGCTATCTCCACTACGCTAAGGGAAAAATTGTTTTCCCGGAATGCCGATGCGCTGAATACTTTATTGAAACGTAAAGATGAATTTGGTAAAACCATATCCTCCCGTGTCTGGGATATAACGGACGGGGCCATGGATAATCTGGAGTATTACCTTTCTTCCGGATTGTCTTCCGGTCGTCCGTCGGCGTTGATCAGCCAAGATATACGGCAATTGCTAAACGAACCCAACCGTCGTTTCCGACGGGTAAGGGATGCGAATGGGAAGCTGGTTCTATCCCAGCCAATGAAAGACTATCATCCAGGACAGGGTGTTTATCGTTCGTCTTACAAAAACGCCCTACGTTTAGCAGCAACGGAGACCAATAAGGCTTTTCGAACTGCCGATTACGAACGTTGGCAGAAAATGGACTTCGTGACTGGTTATGAGGTGGAACGTTCACCATCGAATCACGGTCCGTGTCCTGTGTGTGATGCAAAGGCTGGCCAATACTCGAAGGATTTTAAGTTTACGGGCTGGCATCCGTTCTGCATCTGTATAGCTACGCCGGTCATGATGGATCATGAGGAGTTTGCGGAATGGTTGCTGGGGGATGGAAAGATTGAAAGAGATAGTATTTCAATCCAATATTCAAAAGATAGAACGAAAGAGCTGCAAAATTGGGCAAAGCAGTCTTTATTGAATGGCTCATTCTCTCATAAAGATTTTCCGGTACGAGTTAAAATGACAGGAAAGTCTATCAAAGAGTTCTTGAATCAGCCTCATAAGTTCAAGAAAGAGAAGAACGAATTGATAAAAAATATAGGAGCGATATTTGCCGGTTCGGATTACAAGGGGTATACTGAATACCATAAGGATAATCCTATGATTAAATATTCTCATGTTTTTGAAATTGAGTTGAACGGAGAGAAAAGTTGGATTATTGTTAGAGAAGATATAACCGGGAATGCCGTCCTTTATAGTATATCGGATAGTGATAAGGTCTTGACTGGCATAAAAAAGAAGTAGCCCGATAGACCATCACCGTAGAACTACAATCCACGGCTGAATCTATCAGACTACTTTATGTTTTTAGAAGAATGATTTTCAAATAGCCCCCCTCGGAACTGTAATCCGAGGACTTGTTTGTAAACCACTTCTTTCTGCAAAAATATAAATTATCTCCTAATTGTCTAACGATTTTGGAAATTTAATCGTCAAAGTCGAGAATAAGCTGTTTCCCGTTGGCCTTCCATTGTTCAAATGAGTAATCGACTGTCATGTTCATTTGCTTTGTAGCTTTGGCTAGTTTGTTCTTCGCTTCATGGAACTCTTTTTTGAGGATTTGGATACGGGCCCAGTCTTCTGCTTGTCTTTTCTGCTTTTGATTGACGAAGCTGGCGTAAGAGGCGAAATGATCATACAGTGTATCGTAACACTGCATTTTGTATTTAATGACGGAAGCTCTTACTTCTTCATCAACTCGATTAGTATCAATTGAAAATAACCATCCAAAAACGTATCGGATAGGAATGCAGTACATTTCACGTTCTTTCCCGTCTGCGGCAACCGAGGTCATGATGACCCCGGTTGAACTTAATATTTCATCACGATCAATTCTATTACGTTGAGCTTTGGCGTCTATGCCAAGAGCATCACAAATAGGTTTGATGGGAACTAGTTGATTAAGATCATTACTAGCCATGATAGCCACATTGTTTACTTTCGCAATCTCTTTTACGTTAAATGATAAATTTTTCATATTTCCGAAAAAAGCGAGGGCAAAGGAGATTCTGTAGTAAAGTGGCAGTTTACAGAATACACCCAATGCCCTCTAAATTTCCTATTGACGCAACTGCCACGTAACGTCTTTCTGAGATAATATATAAATCAGAAAAACTTTTTCCGGAAGCAGATGGCGATACCTTCTATATTTTCGCTCTTTGCATTTGTAATTTTGCACTTAGCTTCTCAGCTTCCTTTTGCATATTTTCGGAAGCATGTTTGATGTAGTATAGCATTCCTTCGGTTCTTCCGATTTCTCGGCCGGTATTGAATGCGGCTTGTAGTTCAGGAGTGGAGTACTTACCCATTTCGGAGGGTTTGGCCGTTGGTTGTTGGGTACTATTATTTCCCGACAAACAATTTTCTCTGAGTTTGGACATGATTGAATATTGTTTGTTGTAAGTGGATAGACAAAAGAACGGTTTCGCCTGTCCCTTTGTCCTACACCTCAGATGGCAGTTATGGCCATTAAGCCATATCAAGGGGGTACGAAACCGTTATGTTATATGTTCATGTATGGGTACAAGAGTACCAATACAAAAATATGTTCAGCGGTTACCCGCCATCTGAGAATTTAGGACACCACAAAGATGAACACTTATTCTGAATCCTGCAAGAAAAAACTTTCCCTCCCTTATATTTTAAACAGAAAACTCTTATGACAATTTTAGATTTAATCAAGGCGGCATGTAAGACGAAAGGTGTGCCAGAGAAGTATGCGGAACGTATTCAGAAGACGTTCAAAATCGAAAAAGCTGAAGGAATGGAGGCTTTTGTGGACCTGTTCAAAGAAAATATCCTTCCGGCTATCCAGGAGGCAGAGAATGAAGCTAAGACTACGGCTGAAACGGCTGCGGTCGCTGCATACGAAGCAAAACATGGATTAAAAGACGGTAAACCGGTGGAAGATCCGGATAAGAATAAGAAAACGGAAGAAGAGCTGTTGAAGGATCTTAGCCCGGAAGTAAAAGCTTATCTGGAAAGTATGAAGAAGAGTGTCGATGATATGGCTAAAAAGGTGGGTGATTCCATTACTAACTCGGCAAACGAAGCCAAAAAAGAAACAGTTCGGAAGCAGTTGAAAGATGCCGGTCTTCCGGACAGCTGGCTGGGACGTGTGGATTTGGCTTCTGAAACGTCTATCGAGGATCAGATCAAGACACTATCCGAAGAATATACCGGAATCCAGCAAAAGGCGATCGATGATGCTGTGGCTCGTGGCGATTACGCTCCCGGTTCCGTAAATCTTCAGGACCGTTCCGAAGCGGATTGGGCGAAGCTGATGGATCAGGACGTCGATAATAGTGCAAATAATCCCGGTGTGGTAAACCTGGGTATTGAATAATCCAAGTAAAGTGTAACGTTATGTACAGAAAAAGAGAAAGAGAATTCCAGTATCCTCCCGGAATTGAAAAGATTATTGAGGATGTGATCGGTGGTGGGACGATTGATCGCAGAGACTTGCAGAACGCTTTGTTCAATGGCAAGGCGTTGGACGAACTGCCTCCGATTGTAATAGTAGTAAAAGATCCGGAAACAGGGCTGTATCATGTATTGAAGACGGCAATGGCTTCCGATGCAGGTAGTGAAACAACTTATAAGGTGGCCAAGAATCATCTGTTCGGTGTGGGTGACTTCGTGACGATTGGTGGCGCTTTGACTGGCGCTTCCGATAAGATCACAGCTATTGATAAGAGTAATGCGGATTTCGATACGATTACGCTGGCAGCAACGATTGGGGCTGCAACAAAAGGTCAAGTATTGGTTCAGGCTAAAGACAAGCAGGCTGCGAAAGCCGCCAAGTTACCTTATGATGGCGAATTGGTCGTCACGATGAATAAAGTCGACTTGACTGTAGCTAACCAGCAGTCCGGGTTATTGGTAAGAGGTACGGTAAACGAATCCTGTATGCCGTTCCCGGTAGATAAGGACTTAAAGGCATTAATGTCGTTTATCCGTTTTGTGTAATCCATTAAAATCTGATATATGGAAAGAAGTTTAATTAAACAGGTGAATAAAAAGAACATGGCGGCTCGTTTGAATACCCGCCATGTGAAACCAGTCGTTTTCCCGAACTTCTTCGGGGTGAAAAGAAAGACTTCGTTGAAGTGGGAGACACTGACCGGCGAGAAGGGTGCTCCGGTAATGGCAGATGTGATCTCTTTTGACGCTTCCGCTCCGCAGAAGACGCGCGAGGTAATCAGCAAGTTGTCCGGTGATATTCCAAAGACAGCCGTTAAGCGTGGTATGAACGAAAGTGATTACAACGAGTACAAACAGTTGGAACGTGACGCACAGGGTGACGCAGACCAATTGGCATTGCTGAACCTGGCTTTCAAGGATCAGGATTTCGTGTATAACTCCGTCCGTGCCCGTTTCGAATGGTGGTGTATGCAGCTCATGAGCCGTGCGGGTTTCCATTTGTCGGCAAAGAATAATGGCGGTGTCGTTACGGCTGAGTTTGTTGGTTGCGGTATGCCGAAGAAGAACCAGCGTAAATCTTCTGTAGATTGGAGCAACGCTTCAACGGCTAACGGCTTGCAGGATATCGAAGATACGGTTGTTGCTGCTTCTGCCGAGGGAGTAACGATTCGCTATGTAGTGATGCACGTGGCTGACTTCTCTTTGTTGAAGAAGCAGAAATCAACATTCGACACATTGAAGGCATGGGTTAATTCGTCTTCAAAAATATTGGTGACGAAAAATCTTATCAACGAGTATCTGGCCGAACAGGAAATCCCGGTGAAGATCATTACTGTGAATCCGTCTGTCCGTATCGAGGACAAGGCTCATCGTCGTAAGACGATCAATCCGTGGGAGCGTAAACGTGTATGTTTCTTGGAGGATTTGAAGGTTGGTGATATCCAACACGGACCGATTGCAGCCGAATCTTCCGCTACCTTGCAGAAGATTGCCCTCATGGTAAAACAGGATTGGGTATTGGTTACCAAATGGTCTGAACTGGAACCGTTCAAGGAATGGACGAAAGCAGAAGCAAATGCTATCCCTGTCGTAAACGATCCGGATGCCATGTTCATCATGAAGGTGGATGGCCAGGATTGGAACGCATCTGAAGATACTGAAGGTACGGATGATATCCCGGCAACATTCTTAGGTGAAACCGTTGAACCGGAAGATCAGATGATTCAGGATACTGAAAACGGAGAATAATAATCATGGCTAAGACGATTCGAGATACAATACTAGCTTATCCCGGTCTCGCGGATTGTGAAGATTTTTTGGATAACGTCGTTTTGCCGGGACGCGGTTTTGAAGGTACAGAAGATAGTAAGACGATCGATATTCAAAAACAAAAGCTGGTGGCTGCCGACCTGTATTCAATGGTCGGTGGTCTACCGGACTTCACAGAAAACAAACTCTCTATCACTTATCCTCGTTCCTGGTATGACGCTACGGCAAAACGGCTGTATAGGGAAGGTGGAGAACCGGAGAAAGCAGAACTGATCGGGAATAAGATTGAAGTTCCAAAAGGAAGGGCACGAAACAGATGGTAAGACGGTATTCATATAAAGCGATAGTAACAATCCAATCCGGACAATTGGTAAAAGGGGAATGGGTTGCCGGAGAACCGACGGAAATAGAGGTTACAGGGCAATACTTTCCATCCAATAGCGGACAGCAATTGAAGCGGAATGTCGATGGGAAGGAATTTATCGTACACGGTGAGTTCTCGACAAAGGCCCGTCCTGTGGAAAATGCGAAGCATATCCGGATTGATAGTATCGCTCTCGATGTGGATATCATCTGTTGGGAGCCGTTTCAGACTCACTCTGTAATTTATGTATAGCGATGGCAAGGAAAGGTGGTTTGACTCCGATGTGGAGCGATAGAGAAGTAGAACGTTGGTTCGATTATTATGTGGACCGGGCGGAAGAGCGGATATACAAATTATTGCAACGTGCCGGGGAAGAGTTCGTGAAGATTGCCCGAAAGAAAGGAAACTATCAGGATCATACTGGTAACCTCCGTAGCTCTATCGGTTATGTGATCGTCAAGGATGGCGATATATTGACCGAGAACTACGAGTTGTCAGATAAGAAAGGTACCGATAAATATACGGGATTGAGAGAGGCTAAAAGGCTCGTATCAGAATTACTACCCCTTTATAAGAATGGCTGGGTATTGATTGGTGTAGCCGCTATGCCTTATGCCAAGTATGTGGAAGCAATCGAAAATCTGGATGTTATCTCCGTTGCCACGGAACATGCCGAGGATTGGATCAAGAAACAGAGTCGAATGTTATTTGATAAACTCGCTGAGAAAGGATATTGAACATGGCTGATCAGTTTGATATAGTAGATATCGTGTATGATGCGGTTGAACCGGTCAGTACGAGCTTTATTCTGTACAAAGATCGCTCTGGTGATGGTGAGACAAAGAATCATATCACAATCCGGATGCTCACGTTAAATGAAACAGAGGTTGTGAATAAAGGTTCGGTTAATATCAACGTATTTGTGAAGAATCAAGCGAAAGGCAGGCCTGATCGACAGCTAATGAAAGGAGTGACACGAAAAGTTAAGTCTGCACTACGAAATATCACACCTCCTTTCGGCATGTATTGGAAATCTCGGATCGTATGGTCCGAACCTCTTGGCGAAGCAAAAGAAGGCTTCGATTGTACGAATATAAGATTTGAAGTAATAACAGAAATAGATTAAGAATATGGCTAATGAAAGAAGTTTGGCGGTAGGCGTATCCTTCTTAGGATATGGTGACCCCGGTGATGGTGTTCCGGCCTCTATTTATACACAGTGTCCGATCGTTCATGAAGGCTCAGTTGCTTTCAATTTCAATGAAGCGACCTCTGTCGATTTTCGTGCGGAAGGGATGAAAGATCCTTGGGAGTCATTCGATAAGGCTGGCGACCCGGATAGTTTTGAATTTGCTATCCCGTCGCCGACAGCTCAGGAGATGCTCGCGTTTTGTGGTGGTTCTGTAAGTGGTGGTAAGTGGAATGCTCCGATTGATATTCCAAATATCCGCAAATCGTTCAAGATACAGACAACACCGTACAAAGGTAAGTATACGGAATATACATTTGCCATTTGTAAAGTCAGTGCCCGCTTGAGTCAGGCTCCGTCTTCAGAACAAACAGACCTTTTGCTAGTTAAATGTACCCGTTTGGCAGCAATTACCTCTGCTGGGCAGCAACGATCTTCGTTCGGTCGGGCGGTGATGAATGTAACCCTTACTCCGGTAACGGCAGTTGCAATCACCGGTACACCCAAAGTTGGTGAAACGCTTATGGCCACCTTGACACCAGCGGAAGCGACTGGTGATTTCCAATGGCAACGTAAAGTGGATGGCCAGGGAGAAGCCCAAGATATTGAGGGGGCTATTGGTGACAGTTATATGATCCAGCCGGAAAATGAAGGCGATAAAATCCTTGTCAAGTTTATGGCAAACGGTTTGTATTCCGGAGAGAAGACAAGCGCAGAAACAGAAGCCGTACAAGCAGCAGAATAATTAAGGACTGTTGTTTAGGTTATCGAAAGCCTCGGAACTATCCGGGGCTTTTATATTTTAATCGAAAATATGAGTGTAAAACAAGTACTCCAGTTAGAAAGTGAATCCGTTTCTTGTCAGCCGGTAACCATTCCGTTTGAATTTACCCGGCTTGAATCATTACCGGAAGGAAAGACGGTAGGGGATAGTATCGCCATAACCCCGATCACTGTCCGCACCTGGTTTCGAATAAAGCCTCTTTTGCTTTATATCGATAAAGAGGATAGAGAGGTTTTGATTGCTGATAAGAATAAAGGATTTTCCAATCAGGTCGCCGAACTGATAGCCAAATATGACGAACTTATCTTTGAAATCGTATGTCTTGGCATTCATAATAAGAAAGGTGATATGCCGGCCTGGTTCCGGGAAGTTCTGAAAGACAACTGTACATGGGAGGATATCTATATCCTTCTGAATGCCGTCTTGTACCGGATAGGCTGTAACCCTTTTTCTCGTACTATCATAGCGCTGGAAGCTGTGAGCCCGTTAAGCGAAGTGGAGATAATAGCCCTTCAGAAAAACAGCGAGACATGGAAGAAGAAGGCCCTCAAAGCAGCTTCATGTTCTTAGTGACCTGCAACGAGGCTTTCGGCTATTCTCATGAACAAATATTGGATAGCAGCTTTGTTTTGTTGGTCGGCATGCTTCGTGAACGTGGTTATTTGATTAATCGAAGGGCCAAAGATTTTCATTCGGAAGATACGTCAATTAAAGAGGAAGATGGAGAATGGGTTGAAATGGTTGATTTCGATACTGGCCATGTGAAACGGATAAAGAAAGTTTTATCTGCATGACTATATATTATATTGAGAGTAGAGAAAAGGGTTTGTCATAGTGATAAATTTTGATTTGTTTGGTAGTAAGAAAGCCCTGCGGACTGTGAAGTTAGCAGGGCTTTGTTCGTTAAAAAGATATCGGGTAACGTTCCGGATGAATTATGCTGTCGATCTCAAGATCCACATCGATTGCATCCCAACGCAACGATTCTTCATCCGGCATGGTTACATCCAATACATCCGAAACTTTTGCATTTCTAAACCAAGGATATCTGTCATACGATAGATAATATTCCTTTCCTCCTACGAAAAGGAGGATACCGCGTGCATTAATCATTGTTACTTCCGCGGTGGTTGTTCCATTTTTCTCTAATAATGTGCTCATGTTTTTGTACCTCCTTTAGTATGTTTGAAATTTCAGTTGAAGAAAAACCTTTATTCTCAGCTAAAGAAATAGAAGGTTCTATCCAAATTTTAGCCTTTTTTTCTGCCTGTCTGATATGTATATGCATTCTGTTTTCTTCTAAAGAGAAGAAAAAGAAACGCATTCCATTTTTATAAAAAACCGTTGGACTCATACAGCAAATATACAAAAGATTCCTGAATACAAATGCTTTTAGTTTATATTTTACCATAAACGGATTATGGGAATCAAAAATAGGGATGGAGCCTTATTTATGGCTACTGGTATCGACAACTCCGGTTTATACGAAGGGAAACGCGAGGCTATGGGAATTATCAAGACTCTGGCAAGCGAGGTGACCTCTTTTGATATATTCAGTGGTATCGGTATCAGTGCGGCAACTGCTTTTGCACAAGCTGCAAAAAGCTCATACGACTTTGAAAAAGAGTTCCGGAAGAACATGCTGGAAGTGGCAACCATTTCCACACAGGTGACGGATGATATGACCGGTTTTATGAATCAGGTTATGTCCATAACCCAAGAGATACCGATTAAGGCTCCGGAGGCCGCCAAAGCACTCTATAGTATTGTTTCTGCCGGTCATGATGGGGCAGATGGTATGAAGATTCTAGAAGTTTCGGCTAAAGCAGCCGTGGGAGGGCTTACAGAAACCGAGACGGCAGCCGATGCTGTTACAACGATCCTGAATGCTTATAAGATGTCAGCAGAGGAGGCTGGTACAGTCTCTGATCAGCTTTTTACAACTGTCCGATTGGGTAAGACTACATTTGGCGAATTAGGAGCCTCCATAGCCCAGGTTGCGCCTATTGCGGCCGCATACGGGATCAGTATTGATCAGGTGTTGGGTGCAGTCGCTTCATTGACCAAACAGGGTACGCCGACAGCGCAGGCAATGACCCAAATCCGGGCTGCTATCCAGGGTACTGCCGGGGAACTTGGGGATGCCGCTTTTCAAGGGCGTACTTTCCAGGAAGCATTGCAGTTGATTAACGAGAAGGCTGGCGGTTCTGCTTCTAAGATGAAGGAAATGCTCGGTACGGATGAAGGATTGGCTGCAACATTGGCTTTGACCGGAAAGAATGCTAAGTCGGCAGCGAGTGATCTCGGAGAGTTACAGAACTCTTTAGGAGCTACGGAAGCCGCGTTTGAGAAGATGAAAGATGCTGCAGACAATCAGCTTACATTGTTGGCTAATAATGTACAGGCCTATTTGCGTCCTTTGGGAGAGAAGATTCTGAAAGAAGTCTCCGATATTGCCAAGGCTTTTAATGAAGCATTTGAGAATAACGATATAGAAGGTACAATATCAAACCTTGAATCGTTGGTAAAGAATGCAACTGGAGCTTTTCTTTCATATAAAACAGCTATTCTATTAGTTCAGGTAGCTCAACATTCGTATGTAAAATCATCTGCTCTAAGCCGGTTAGCGACAATTCAACATACGACAGCTACAGCATTACTTACCGGTGCTTTAAGAAAACAGGCTGTTGCTATGTTGGCGGCAGGAAAGGCAGCTCTTGCAAATCCATATGTATTAGCTGTGGTAGGTGTTACCGCATTGGGATATGCAATATTCAAACTTGCGACACAGGCTACAGCTTCGGAAAAGGCGTTGGCTGCTCATAATAAGAGAGTCGCAGAAATGAGAGAATGGTCTGATGGAATGAGAAGCCAGACGGAAGAAATGTTGGGTGTGTTGCAAGATGAAAATAAGTCCACTTTGCAAAAGGTTGAAGCTTATAAAAAGTTACAAGAGCTTTATCCGAATGAATTGAAGAATCTTTCTCTACAGAAATTCCTTTTAATGGATATGGTTGAAGTCAACAAGATGTTGTCCAAGTCGATAGATGATCGTACTATGGCACAACAACGTGCCACTGTGAATTCCATTGAAGAAGAGATGGCTAAAAATAGTAAACGGATTTCTCAATTAGATAAAAAAAGTTGGATTGACACTAGCTTCCCGGAAGCACTTGAATTACGTCGGTTGCGAAAACGGAATGAGCAGCTAAAGATAGAACATGAGAAAGCAGTAGAGATCGTTGTACAAGGATTAAAAGATCGTACAAAAGCAGAGGCTTTGGTAAATAGCCAATCAGAACAAGAAGAGACGAAGTTTGCAAAACCTGTAGATCAGAAAGAACTTGAGAAACAGAAAAAACTTCAAAAGGAACTCTTATCTCTTCGTCGTCAAAACCAGCAATCCGAAATTGACCTGATGAAAGAAGGTTCCGACAAGAAGATCGCCCAGTTGAATCTTGATTATGACAGAGAGTTGGATACTATCCGTGCAAGAGAAAAAGAATGGAGAGAGGCACAAGGCGGAAAGTTGACTAAAGAGCAGACGATTGAGATCCGAATGGCAAAAGTCAATGCTGGGGCCAAATTAGGAAATGCGACATCTGATGTTATCCATGAGCAGATTGAAGCAGAAGAACGCGCCATGAACGAATACTTGAAAGAATATGGTTCATATTTGGAAAAGCGTCAGGCTATCACGGAGCTTTATAATGAGAAGATAGCAAAGGCCACAACGGAAGGTGGACGGCTTTCCCTTGCAGAAGGTATGAAGAAAGAGCTGGCGGACGTGGATAATGAAGCCCAAAAGAGCACCTCCATTATCACCCGGTTGTTTGATGATATGAGTAAAAAGAATATCACCTCTATTCGTGCCATTGCGGATGAAGCGGAAAAATTCTTGTCTTTTCTTGAAAGAGGGGAATATTCATCTGATAATTCATTCGGTATTACCAAAGAACAGTTTGATGTGCTTCGCAAATCACCGGATCAGTTGAAGGCCATCAAGGATGAAATAGCCAATGTCCGCCGTGAAGCCGACCAAATGGAAACCTCTTTTAATAAAGTTTCAAATGGCCTGAAAAAAGTCTTTACCTCTGAAAGTGATGCCAGGAAGTTAAAAGAAGGTTTGGCAGAAATAGAAGAGGGCATGAGTGAAATTATGCAGACCGGGCAGTTCCTCTCTGACACGTTTTCGAAGCTCGGAGATTCGTTTGGTGGTGTATTCGGTGGGATAGCTGAAGGTTTCAGTGTGGCTATGGACACTGTAAGTTCTGCAATGAACGGTGCGAAAGCCGGTTCCATGTTCGGTCCACTCGGTGCGTCTGCCGGTGCTGCCATTGGTGTCGTTACATCTTTGGCCGGTGCCATCGCCAAAATCCATGACAAGAAGAACGAGAAACGTATCCAGCGGTTGCAGGATCAAATTGATACATTGGATAAATCTTACGGTAAGTTGGAAAAGTCAATCGAGAAAGCCTATTCAAAGGATGCTTCCAAAATGATTGAGCAGAACAACAAGCTGCTGGAGCAACAGAAGATCCTTATCCAGCAACAGATCAGAGAGGAACAGGACAAGAAAAAAACTGATGACAGCCGTATCAAGGAGTGGCAGGAACAAATCGAGGAAATCAACGACGTTATAGCAGAAAACAAGGAGAAGGCCAAAGATGCCATCTTCGGTGAAGACCTGAAATCCGCCATTGACAACTTCGCTAACGCACAAGCCGAAGCATGGGCTTCCGGTGAGGACCGGGCAGAATCGGCAAAGGATACCGTCAAGAAGATGATGCGGCAGATGGTCACAGAATCCATCAAGGCTGCAACGGAATCTTCCGGTGCAATGGAGAAGATTCGTGACAAGCTGAAGGAGTTCTATGCCGACAATATTCTTTCCGGCTGGGAACAGGATTATATCTATAACATGGCGGAAGAACTGCAAAAGGAGATTGACAGGCAGTTCGGTTGGGCTGATAGCCTGATGAAAGATAAGGTGGAAGAGCCGGAGAAAGAAGAAGTTTCTGAAAATTCCCTGAAAGGCGCGTATGCCAAAGCCTCTCAAGAAAGCATAAACTTGTTGGCCGGTCAGACCGGGGCCGTCCGTGCCCTGTTGGAAGACATCCGCGGCAGTATGCAACCGATCCGGGAACAAATGAAGCTGATCTATGATATGCAATCCAGAGGTTGGGAAGATGTGAAGGCCATCCGCGAACTATCAGATAAAGTGGAAAAGAATACCGATCGGATCGCCGAGAATACGAGAGAGATCAAAGAGGTTGCCGGTAAGATATCGGAAAACACTAGAGGCACGGTTGATGCCCTGGAAGGTACTATTAACGTAAAAGTAAAAATGTAACATGATGGACAAAGAGTTTTTTGAGATCGCAAACCGGTTAGGTGCCTGTAGGTTGTTGCATGGCACGGAAAACAAAGAAGAGCTTATGCGCCTTCTGCTGACGCCGCAGGGTACGGAGTTCTGCACGAAGAATAATTTCCCGTCTATGGAACAATTACGGGAGTTCCGGGGCAAGAAGGCCGAAAGCATGGGAATCTATATCGAGACGGACGTGAAACTGACGAATCCGGTGAAGGTATTCCTGGCCGGTTCCAAGGCAATCCTTCATTTTGATACGATCGGCCGCTACAACGTGATCCTGATGCACGGGGCGGAAGCCGAGATCCATGCGAGTAACTATGCCGTGGTGTTCGTAAAGAACGCTGGCGGTAAGGTAATAACTCATAAAGACCATACAGCACGTGTATTATGACAATAGACGGAAAAGACGTATATACTGAATGGGGATGTAAATTATTGGAAGGTTCTTTTGATGATCTTCTGAAATACCCCAAACGTAAGGCAGTCAAATATAACAACTGGGCGGAAGCCGACGGAATCGATCCCGATCTCTCGGTTGTGGAGTTCGAACCTAAGACCGTCAAGTTGAAATTCCTCATGAAGGCAGAAACGCTTGAGCAGTTCTGGTCTGGGTATAGAAAGTTTGTTGCTGATCTGTCCGCACCGGGCTATCGGGAATTCAATCTTATTGCCGGTATGACCAACCGCTTACGATTCAATGCCGGCTCTTCTCACGAACAGCCTGTGCCATTTAATGCAGGGGAGAACGTATCTGTGTTTGAACTTTCTTTTGTCGAGGACAATCATGCCATTTATCCGGCAACTCCGGCCGGCGGTATCGGGCTTCGCGGGCAGTATGCGATTAATGGGATAGACTTTGCAGACTTCGGTATAGGATCGGATGATAACCAGGAGGACATCTTGAAATATCCTGCGGTTAAGGCGCCGTTCACCGATGGCCGTACGGTAGACCTTTCGACAATCAAAACCCAGCATAGGGAAATAAAACTGTCCCTTTGGATGTTGGCCGGCAGTGTGGAAGAGTTTCTGAATAATTATCGGGCATTCTTTAGCCAGATATCCGGTGTAGGAAATCAGGAATTATATATTAAGACATTGGATGGTATCATTCAGGTGTACTATACGGATTGCCCGTCCTTTTCTGTGGAAGTCTGGCTGGAGAACCGGATAGGGGCAAGATTCACTATTTCTGTTGTTGCTCCCGTAGTGAGTTGGATAGATGCCGGCGGTGATGTTCGTTACCGTGTGCTGAAGGATCCGGATTTGGGGTTATTGGCAGACGAGCAAGGTAGAATAATAGTTTTCAATTGATATGGCAGAAGAATTTGAAATAATCAGGGCTAATTTGCTTCCGGCAGCCGGAACAATAACCGATAATGATATGATCCTGATCATTCAGGGTGGGAGACCTAAGCGTGCTTTGCCCTCTGCAATGAAAGGTAAACAGGGCGATCCCGGCCTTAGTGCGTTTTTAGGGATAAACGATAAATACATCCTTTGGAAACAAGGAGCTAATGGTGCTTGGCAGAATCTGTTGGAAATTGAGAAAATTCGTGGGCCGAAAGGAGAGAAGCCGGTTTTTCGAAAGTTGAACGGTACGCTTCAAATGAAATACGAAGGTGAGCCGGATAGTGCATATGTGGATATTTTCGACCGTGAAGAATTGAAAATGAAGTTTTCCGATCTGACACCAGCAGAAGTGGATCAATTGAAACTGCATTTTTCTGATCTGACAGAGACTGATAAGGCCGAACTTATGAAGCCGGCAACGGATGCGGCAAAAGAGGTTCGTGAACAGATGTCCCAAATTAAGGAGGAAGCTAATACTGCTATATCGAATGTAAACACCGCAAAAGTGAGCGCAGAGGCGGCAACCAAGGCTGCAAATGATGCCGCAGCTTTAGCAAATGCCGCAGCTGGTCAAGCAACTCAATCTGCCGGAGATGCTGATGCAGCGACCAAATTGGCTGTTGCTGCCGCTGCATTGGCGGAGGAAAAAGCCGGTATAGCCAATACCGCAGCCGAGAATGCCGATACCGCAGCAGCTTCAGCCAATATGGCAAAGGAAGAAGCAGATAAAGCAACTGTTGAAGCCAATATAGCCGCAGGAAAGGCCAATGATGCAGCAGCAAAGGCTGACACGGCAACATTAAATACCAATACCGCAACGGATAAAGCGAATGAAGCAGCATCCTCGGCTACAACTGCCGCCGAAAATGCTAATGCGGCTGTAGAGCGTGCGGATGATACCATAGCTTCTGCCGAGACTGCTACAAAATCGGCGACGGATGCAGCTTTGGCCGCAAACACGGCAAAAGAAAATGCAGACAAGGCGGCAAATACAGCCAATGTTGCCGCTACTCTGGCCAATGAAAAGGCAGGACTGGCGGATACGGCTGCTTTGGCTGCTAATACAGCAAAGGAAGATGCCATAGTCGCAACCGGCAAGGCCAACATAGCCGCCGACCGCGCCAATCGTGCAGCCGAAGCCGCCGAAGGAGTCATCAGTGGACTACAACCCGACTGGAACGTTACCGATCCTGTCAATAAGAACTACATCAAGAACAAACCGGAGATCCCGACGTTGGAGGCTATCCCGGACGAAAATACATTGAGCTATGTCAATACCGACGGTACAACCATCAATTTTCGTATCGGTGATGATGTGCGTGTAGCGGAAGATGGCGAATATGTGTTCTACCGGCTTTATGATCTTGCCGGGGGAAAAGCCTCGTGGCAGGAATCCGGCAGCGGTACAGCCTTGCCCGGTAATGTTTATCTGACAGGAGCCAATTATTACAATGAATCAGTACGAACGATAAAACAAGGATATTTAAGCAATGAGTAAGAAAGGTGCATTTATTTATCAACAGATCGAACTGACGACGGCTGAATGGGCCGATAACGTAACCGTCTACCCTACATCAGTCTGGTTATTTGAACGTTTGGAAAACGGTAAATTCAACATGAAGCTGGCTGATGGCGTTCATACGTTTGCCCAGTTGCCGGCCGTCATGCAGGAGGTGAAGGTCACAGTTAAAACGAATGATGCCACGACCTATATCCTGACGATCACGACGGCTGAAGGTAAGTTCGACACCCCGAACCTTCGGGGAAACGATGCCCCGGTTCCTTCGATCGATCCGGAAACCAAGCATTGGAAAATAGGCGAAGAGGATACGGGTGTGGTAGCCGAAGGACAGGACGGGGAAAGCTACGACGACACGGAAATCAGGAACGCGCTGACAGCCTTGCAGCAGCAAGTCAACACGCTCGTTTCGGGTGACGCATCGAGTGCCATCGAGTCATTTAACGAGATCATCGCTTTCCTTGCCAACGTAGAAGACACCGATACATTACAGGGGATCATCGCCGGATTGAACCAAAGCATAGCGAACGTTCAGACTTCGATCCCGACAAAGCTATCCCAGCTACAGAACGACGACCATACAGTCAAAGACGCTGATTATGTCCATACCGACAATAATTACAGCGATGAAGAGAAAACGAAGGTATCGGACTCTTTGAGGTTGAAAGAGTATGTTGATGTCGAGTCTCTGGAGGCTCTTCCTTCATCACCGTATAACTTGCGTTTTACCTATTCGAGTACATCTGTACAGGCGATCAACTTTGCGAATATAGGAAGCGTACCGGAGATGCAGGAGTTTTATCTGTCTATTAAGAACAACACCGGATCAACGATTATCCAACCGATCCCAAACGGTTCGGGCTGGCAATCGGAGGAAACAAGCGTCGAACTGCCTGCCGGCAAAGCTACAGGCGTATCGCTGAAAAAAGAACATGGTATAATCGTCGTAAGAGTATAATGGAAGGAGGTGAGAGATGAAGAGAAGGGTGATGATGGGGAATCGCAGAGTTACTATACTGCCCTATGTAAAGTCAAATAAAAGTGGCATTGATACTGGTGTTAGTGTCGGTGATAACATTGCGTTTCAGATCGATTTTAGGGGTTATGATAGTACGAATGAACAGGCGATTTTTGGTTCTTGGCAATATGATGGAAATATTTACGGGGTAGTGTTTATGAATAATAGATGGTATTACGGATATGGGGGATATAATGAACTTTCCGTTTCAATGCCTGCATCTTTTACTTCCCGGCAAACAATATTATATAATAAGAGTAAGGGGTTCTATATCAATGGAAATAAAATAGCCTCATTAGGATCTTTTGGCAATTATAGAAGTTATCCAATTCTGATTTTTGGAAGATCTGTTTATAGCACAGGAGGTAGTCTAACTGATTTTCCCCAATATTCCACTGCTTGTTATATTGAGTTTTATGGCTGTAAAATTTGGGATAAAGACATTTTAATACGAGACTTTTATCCTGCAAAAGATTTTGAAGGAAAAATCTGCCTTTATGAAGCAATCAATAATGAGTTTTATTATGATATAAATAACCGTCTGCTTATTGATTATTAATGAGTAATAATATGCTATACATCCAAAAAGACATCAAATTCTGGAATACCGAAGACATTCTTCCGGTATCCTACAAGACAGGCACCACTCCCGAAGAGTTTGAAGAGGGTGCTTACCTTCTGCTCAACGAAGAGCAGGAACAGTATCATAACGATTATCCGGATGCTTCCCCGTTGGAATGTTGGTATATGGCACTGACACCGGAACCACAGCCGACACCGGAAGAACTGCTCTGGCGTGCCCGTGATGCCAAACGGCAGGAAATCTACGACAAAGACATCCATCATTATTATATTGATAAACAGGACGCATATGTCTCGAACACCCTGCAAATGAAGGATAAGTGTGGGCGGCAGGAAGAAGTCGAAGTAGGCGGTCATCTTTACGCCTCGAATATCTTAATGGTTGCCCTTGATGAAATAGCGGACTATTCGGAGCAGTGCGCCAAGGTGACAGACGGCTTGCTATCCCGTATCGATGCCGCCCAAACAGCCGAGGAGGTCGAAACTATCGTGGTAGAAGGCTATCCCGAAGCGATCCATACAACAACGGCAGCCTTGCAAACTAAGGCAGATAAGGCAATAGCTAAATCCCCGGAAGCGCAGGCAGTGACCTTTGCCCGCTTGATGGTGAACAGCGTTTCCCTTACCGCCAATCAAGCGTTGGAAATGCAGGTCTTATTCCCCATTTGGGGTGAGAAAGATGCGGAGTTCGGCAAGGAAGTTGAAATAGGTTTCCGGCTTCGAGTAGTGGAAGGAGAAAGCGACACTTTATTCGAGGTGATACAAAAGCACAAGCTGCAAGCCGACTGGAAACCTGGCATAGAAACTGCTTCACTGTATAAGATCGTTGAAGCTGAGCACGCAGGCACGCTTGATGATCCTATTCCATACGTGCAGGGTATGGCATTCGAGAAAGACAAATATTATGAACAATACGGTGTGATCTATCTCTGCATTCTGACAACCGTTACAGGTTATCCGAACGACTTGAAAGACTTGCCCACAATTGTACAGGAGGTAAAGCAATGAAACAGGTTATGTTATTAAAAGTTAAACGGGGGGGGTAAAATACTCTCTAAATAAAGAAGTTACGACCTCTTATCGTAAGAAAGGAGGGCGTAGATGAGACGGTCGATGATGGGACGGAAGAAGTTGCAGTTGTTCACCAAGAGGTTCTATCCTGCCGGGAATTATACCTGGATCGTACCTAAAGGATGTAGGGAGGTTGATGTGTTTCTTGTCGGAGGAGGGGGTGCAGGACATAATGGAAGCGGTGGAGGTGGCGGCTATACTAAAACCTTCAAAAAAGATACATCCGGGTGGAGAGACGGTGATGCTATCTCTGTTGCACCGGGTCAGTCAATTCCGATAACAGTTGGGAAAGGAGGAATTGGAGGGTATTCTGAAGTTGCCCCCAACGGTGGATACTCTCAATTCTTAAATTCAAGTTATAGAGCTAATGGCGGAAATGGTGCGGGTAATGGTTATCCAGGCGGAAGTAATGCCGGAGCATATACTGGTGGCAACGGCGGAAGTGGCGGAGCAGGAGATGATTCAGATACGGCTAAAGCGGGTTCTGATGGATCTAACGGAATCGGCAGCCGCAATGAAAATGGCTCTCTCTATCCAGCTGGTTCCCTATATGGCGGAGGAAAGGGTCAAAGGCATACAACCCGCGATTTTGGCGAACCTACTGGGAAACGAAATGCCGGAGGTGGTGGTTCAGACAGAAATATAAATGGGGGCATGGGTGGAGAATCCGATTACGACAAAGGATGCGGAACTGGAAATGGCAATAGAAAAAGTGGCGGTTACGGTGGTGGCGGTTGTGGTACTTACGGTAACGGCGGTGATGGCACTGTCCTGATCCGCTATTGGGCTTACGAAGAATGATCTGCCGTTGAAAAAGATGAAACAAGATATTAACGACTAAAAAATAGGAGATAAAGTCATGAGAAATAATTGTTTACAAATGTTAACGGGAGGGGGTAAACACCTCTTAACTAAAGTATCTGACCGACTTTCGGCGGAAAGGAGGTTGGTATGATAAGATCGATGATGGGACGGAAGAAAGTAGACAGGAATACTTTGCTGTTGCTACATTTTGATGGATCATTGAAAGATGAAGCCTCAGGCAAGCCTTATGTTGGTAGTAATATGTCTTATGTAGTGGGAAAATTCAAGAATTGCGTTTCGTTTTCAGGAAACGGGTATGTAAAGATAAGTGGAACGAATGCCATAAACGAGTCCCTATATCCAAACTATACCGTCGATTTTTGGATTAAACTGAAAAGTGGTGTGAAAAACGGTATAATGTCAAAAGGCGATGGTGGTGGAAGTTACAGCTTTGATATAATGGAGGAATCAGACGGACGCATTTTCTTTGGATTGCAGTATGGTGGAACCCGAGGGGATGCAATATGCTATTTTACGATGCCACGGGATCAGTGGGTTCATCTTGCGATCGTCAGGTCACAATCTCGATATTGGAAAGTGTATGTAAATGGAGTGTATGCGTCTGGTTTCACATCAACGATGGTTTCAGGGTACTATAGTTCTTTAATGATCGGAAAATATCGGGATTATGGATTGTATCTGAACGGTATGATTGACGAGTTTCGCATCAGTAATATTGCCCGTTGGACATCAAACTTCACTCCGCCTGCAAGGCCGTATTAATAAATTAGTGACACTGTCTTTGGGCTGTCACAGCAGAAAGACAGCAAATGTATATTCAGAAAAAATTATTGATAATCGCCAACCCCAGGTTGGGTATTTTCTTTTAAAACAAATGGAGATATAAAATGTTCGGTGGCGAAAGAATAATAAAACAGCCTCCAGGCTATCACAGATTGGAGGCTGTAAAAAAAAGAAAATTAGGGGACCGAGGGTCTCCGGAGACAAAGTTAAACAATAAAGTTTGAAAATCATGTTATTATTAATTATTTCTTTTTTGGTTATAGCAGTTTATACGGCAGCAGTTTGTATAAAGGCAAAAGGTGTACCGTACTCAATTAGTGCAACGTATTATACTCTTGATCATAAATTGATCTTTGGAGCAAGCATGGCACTGACGGCTATGTTCCTATTCCCGGTCATTTGGGAAATGAGTACAACCTTTACTATGCGGTTGCTGGCGATCGCAGCCTGTATCGGTTTGATTGGTGTCGGTTTGGCTCCTGATTTCAAAGACACTTGGATAAACCGCATTCATTGTGGATCGGCGGCATTGACGTTGCTTTCTTCTCAGCTATGGGTTGGCTGCACGTCTTTCTGGTGGGTTCTTATTCCGGTGTGGCTGGCTTTTATCGTTTACACGGTAATAGACATGAGTAAACGGTTGAGTGGTAATATATGGCAGGACTTTGTATCAACGAAGCCGATGTTCTGGTGTGAGATTGCAGCGTTGTCTACGACTTTTGGCGCGTGTGGACTTACGCTTTAGAAATCTACCATAAACAGAACATCTGCCTTATATATTAAAACACGACAACCGGTAAAATGTCATATATCCGGTTGCCGTGTTTTTTATTGCCTAAAAATAAGTAGGTTATTTAGCAGTATGGAAATAAAGCGCGGAAATACGATAGTCTGTGATGTCTATCTGAAAGATAACAGTTATACGGTCGAAGAGATCATGGGGGAGGACACTCTTATCCTGAATTTTCTTTCCCGTAATGTGGTAGAGCTTCAGATCAATGACTATATAGACTTTGAAGGGACAAAATACAAGGTCCGGCATAACGAGAAGGTGACGAAAAGGGAGACATCTCTTGGTTGGGAATATACCGTTCAGTTCTATTCAAGTCGGTACGACCTTTTGGATGCAGAGTTTTTCCTTCATGGTACACCGGAGCGGAAAAAGAACTTCGACTATTACACCGGTACCGCCCGTGACTGGCTAACCCTATTTGTCAAAAACATGAACCGTACAGGATCTGGTTGGGTGGCCGGATCCTGTATCGAATCCCGGATGGTTACCCTTTCTTTCAAAGATAAGAAAGTCGGGACGGTACTTGACGAACTCATTAAAGAATTGGATACGGAATACTGGATATCCGGCCAGACAATAAATATCGGCAGGAGGGAGTATTCAAGCAACGGCCTTGTCTTGGCACAGGGCGAAGGAATGGGTTTTACCGAACTGGAAGTGTCTGCTGTTGATGATACGCCACCTGTGACGGTTTTTTATCCATACGGTTCAGATAAGAATCTCGGTCCCGATTATGGTGCTGATTATCTTCTTCTGCCTGATGGCCGGTTCTCTATCGAAAAGAATGTAGAGAAGTACGGCCGGATAGAAAAGTCCATGCAATTCGACCATATCTTTCCGAAAGGAGAGTTTGCCGTAACAGAAAAGATCGACGATTACACTCTGAGAGCTTCCGGTATGGATTTTAATCTTACCGATTGTCTGTTGGACGGGGTGGAAGTGATCGTTACATTCCAGGATGGCGGCTTGGCCGGCTATGACCTTGCAATCGTCGAAGATAGTTGGGACAATGACTTGAAACAGTTCAAACTAAAGCAGAATGACCAGGAAAACGCCTTGAAAGTCCCCGGTGACATTAATTTCTCTGTCGGTGACAAGTTTATCCTTACCGGCCTGAAAATGCCGCAAAGCTACAGGGATAACGCTTCATTACAGCTACAGGAAGAGGCGCAAGCATGGTTGGATGGCAAGTGTGAGAAACGCATCCAGTTACGAGGAAAATGTGATGAAATTGTTTTTCGTTTGCAAAACATCTTTATCGCCTGTGGTCAGATGGTTGGCGTATATTCTGAACAGTTGGATATCGATCGAGAGATTCGTGTTACCAAAATAAAAAGGTATATCGAGAAAGACGGTACACCTTCATACCGGTATGAACTTACCTTGTCCGATTTCCTTGAATCGAATGGTTTTAAGGATCTGGTGGATGATGTGAATAAAGTGCCGGAAGAGATTGAGGATGCGGTTAAGCCGGTTCGGGAACATACGAAACGTTCATGGCGGGACGTGATGGAAACTTTGGGCATGATGTTTGACCCGGAAGGGGATTATTTTACCGAACTTATCAAGCCGTTGGCCGTGCATACGGCGCAACTTATCGTCGGTACCAATTCCCAGCAGATGGAGCTTATAGGAATGAAGTTTATTCCGAATGCGGACAATGATGCCAACTATTTCAAGAATACGACAGGAAAGTTAGTACACTTTACCGTTAGCGAGGAAATCCGTGAATGGGCTATTCCGGCGGCTTCTTTCCGGCTGAATAATTCGCTTGCCTATTATGTTTATGCCAAATGTCCAAAAGAAGGAACAAATGGCTCAATATATGTCAGTGAATGGCAGATAAAGTTAGAAGACGAAACAGGGTTCTATCATTTCTGGGTAGGGGTGCTCAATACTCCGGAGGATGGCGTACGCTCTTGGCTTCCGAATTATGGATACACTGAGATTGCCGGCCAGACGATCACGACAGGATTGATAAAGGACAAGTTAGCCCGATTGGTGATTGATCTGGTGAATGGGACTATAACCGGACCAGTGATATTCAAATCCGGAACATCCGGTTATAATAACATTTCCGACCGTCCTAACCTTCAACCGTTGTATGATGGGGTAAATGATGCCCTGACTGATGCAGAGAATGCGTCAAATGCAGCCAACAACGCCCAATTGACTGCAAATAACAAGGCAAGGGTATTTTATCAAACGACGGCTCCAACATCGGGTATGCGAACGAATGACTTATGGGTGGATGGGGAGAATATCTATAGATATAGCGGTTCTAAATGGGTTCTTGCCTCAAAGTATGACAATACAATAACAGAGATCAATGGCGGACTCATAACTACGGGTGCGATCGCTTTTGGAAGCACAGGTGGAATGTCGGCGTCTGGTACAATCCGTATTTGGTCGGGAGGAACAGCCGGGGTGAAAGGGCAACCACCCACTGATCCGACATTTAGCGTTGATAGCTCAGGTAACGTGATTTCAAATGGGACTATTACAGCAAATGATGCCATTTTATTAAGAAATGGACAAGCTGGGATTACAGGATATGGCACATCTAATAGTTCTATAAGATTTTGGGCTGGAGGTTTAGTTCCAGAAAGTGCAGATTTTAGAGTTGACCAAAGTGGAGATGTTAATGTTAGAATGTTAAATGCTATAAGTCTCAATGGAGGCACATCTAATTTTTCAAGCATTTATTTAACCGACAAATCGTGGAATAATAACTATGTTAATCTGTTTGCAGCAAGAGAAGCTCAAGGTATGGAAATTCAAAGAACTTATCAAGGTATTTTAGGTAATATCGGAAAATTTATTGTAATGAAATACAATCCTGATGCAACGGCTTATCGGGAAATAAGTTTTTTTGTCAGACATTTTAAATCTGATGCCTCATGGGTATTTAGGACTTGTGTAAAAGCAAGTTTCTTACCAACGTTAACCCAGATTAATGATTTAGATACATCTGGAACAAAATATAATGTAAAATGGGATAGTGCAACAGGTTTATTATATATAGAATAAGAAGATGAATTTAACATTGAAAGACAGAGTATTAATACTCAACACCGTGTTACCACAGTTTGACACGAGAAAAAACATGGAACTGAAAGTATCGATAGACAGTAAGATAGCGATCTCGGAGGTTGATCAGAAGCGTATCGTTATCAAGGATATGGGGAGTGGTCAAATCAACATCGGATTTACTGATGCAGCGGCCATAACGGAAACAACAGATATAGCTTTGACTGATGAAGAACTTCAATACCTCAAACAACGTGTTGACTTCATAGATCGCAACGGCATGTTCTCTGAGTTCACGATGCCGACGTATGTCAAAATTTTGGATGAACCGCTAAAAGAGGAGCAACCGGGCGAATAATATAAAAATCCGCCTCCCATCTATCACAGACCGGAGGCGGAGAAATAACAAACACTGCCTTATGGCAATGAAAAAACTCGTAACAAAGATGATCAAATAAAAACGGAAGGAGGTGTAAAGTGAATGTAGAATTAACCGATATACTAACAATAATCGGGACGTTAGGAGGATTCGAGGCGATAAAATGGGGGATTAGCTTCTATACGAACCGGAAGACAAACGCCCGTATCGAGGACGCCCATGCCGATGTGGAGGAGTTCAAGGCTTTACGTGAGTATAACGAGTTCCTGCAAAAACAGCTATCAGAAAAAGAAGAACGTTTTGTAGAACAAACCGGAAGGCTTCGACAGGTACAGGATGAGCTTTTTACTTTGAAAGAGAGCTATTCGGATGTCAAGCTTGAACTTGCTATGAAAAGGTGTGAGAGAAAGAAATGCGGTGATCGTGAACCGCAGAATGGGTATTAATATAGGAGGATAAAAATGAAAAAGATAGATTCAATCATTATCCATTGTTCGGCCACACGTGCCGGGCAGGATATCAAAGCTAAGGATATTGATCGTATGCACCGTGCACGCGGTTTCAGCCAAATTGGTTATAACTATGTAATCGACTTGGACGGAACCATAGAAGCCGGTCGGCCACTCGCGATAGCTGGGGCTCATTGTATCGGTTACAATGATCATAGCGTCGGGATTTGCTATATTGGTGGACTGGACACTTCCGGAAAACCGGCTGATACCCGGACTCCGGCGCAAAAGACGGCAATGGACGGCCTAATTAACAAGTTGACGAGAGAATATGAGATTGCAGAACTTCTCGGTCATCGGGATACGTCCCGAGACCTGAATGATAATGGCATTGTGGAACCGTTCGAATGGATCAAGTTATGTCCTTGTTTCGATGTCAGGGAAGAATACAAATCATTTTTGAAACCGATAATTGTGCAGTCATGAAAGCTTGGCATATCATAGTTGTTTTAGCTTTCTGCCTTCTTTGCTTCCTGGCTGGTCGGCACACAAAGAATGCAGAAGTCGGTCTTATTAATAAAACCGATACATTTATCCATGTTGATACTATAAGAGATAGCATCCCATATCCGGTATATGAGACATTGATTCAAACGATACCTGAACCGTTCCCGGTATATATCACGCAAGGAGGCGATACGGTAAGAGACACTATATATGTAAATGTTCCAATTACCAGCAAGGAATACGAGACAGACGATTATCGGTTGTCTATATCCGGCTATAAGCCAAATCTTGATTATATAGAGGTATATCGGAGGACTGAACAGATTAAGAAGACAGTTCAGCTACGCAGGTTCGGAATAGGATTGATTGGCGGGTATGGTGTTGGCCGACATGGACTATCTCCGTATGTCGGGATTGGGGGGTATTATCGAATTTGGTAGATTTTTATAATATTAGTATTTAAGGTTAGTAATGTAGCCGTCTAGCCTGTGAGGGTAGGGCGGTTTTTCTAACAATCTCAAAGTTACATCTGTTTTAAAGATATGAGTCTCTAGTATTGTTAGGAATGAATAATGTTTTACAACAGAAGTTGGTAAAATCTTTGTTTTTTTTATTTTCATTTCTAATGAATGTTTACTTTTGTGCCAAAAATGCAATGAATATGGATTACAAAATATTTTGTTTTGAATATATGCTATTTCAGTTGATGGAATGGTATAGGGATCTACGTCCTTCTCAAAATCCATTGAATTCATTTACTAGATTGAAATCTCTAAAGTTACTTTTCTTTGTAGCAACAGTTGAAGCTTCAGAATCAAATGAGGGGTTGTTGTCTATTTTTGACAATTTCTATGCAATGGGCAATGGACCAGTAGAAAGTGATGTTTATAATGCAATGGTTGAGAATACAATGTCTATTTTTGATTTTAGTGATAGGTGTCCTTTGCAGAAATGTGAAGTGGAGGATTCAACGTTTGATGCTATTGATCGAGATGTAAAAGAGCAAATACAACATTCGATAAAAATTCTAAGAGAGAGAAATCCTTCAATAATCTTATATACGCCATTTCAGTTGGTCGAGTTGTCTCATACTCGTGAGTCTTGGAGTGTTGCAATGGAAATAGCCTCTTTATTAGGGAAAGGAAGTGCGAAGATGAACAAGTTTTTAATGCAATCAGAAAATAAATCTTTTCAATAACGTTGTCCATGTTTTTATTAGAAGAATGCTTAAAACTCTATAAAGATAATTTCCCTGTAGAGTGGATTGATAAGTTTTCATGGGAAGATGCAGATGTTGAAAATAGTTATACTATGGCTTCAATGAAAATAAAGCAATTTCAGAAGAATTGCTTTATATACTTAAGTAAATCAGCTCTTTCTGGTGAATATGTGTCATCTAAAGAGAAGGTGGAAAATGTTTGTGATGAATTAGAAAAAATATTAACTAATGAATATTCTCATGATTATAAAAGAAAATTCAGAGAACGTATCATTAGAATGTATGAGTCCTTGGACAAAGAAATACTTGTTTGTATAAGTTATTATTTAGGGTTATTGTCATTTGTTGCTGATAAAACTGATTGTATTGATCATAATATACTATTTAATGATTTAGAAGGACCTGATGGTGATTATATAGAAAGTGTTTTATCTGATTTTATTAAGTATGTTGTACCTTCTTGTCAAATGGATCACTTATTATCTAATGATCGATCTTTAATAAGTGATCTTATATTTTTACGTAACAATTTAGAAAAGAAGAGGAAAAATGATGGTGATAAAAATATCCAAGCTGTCTATATGACTTTATTTTACAAGTGTTCGTTTTTGTTAAAAAAACATATTTGTGTTTTTGGTGCATCTGAATATAGGAATAAATCTAAGCTGATCAGAGTTAAAAATGAAGATATAGATGTTGGTTTTTTAAGACCGTTATATGATAATTTTTTTGTGTTGAATAGCAATGAATATGATCATTCTTTGGTAAGACAGTGGCAGAACAATTGTAATGATACAATCAATAATAAGTTATCAGAATTTATATTGTTGATGAAATATTATCAAAAAGAGAGTGGTAATCATCAGCAGGTGAATAATCTAGTTCGCCAATTCAACGGTGTGTATTCTAAATTGACTCGTAAAGGGAAAAGAAGACCTTTTGATGAACATGCTATATATACTCTCAGGAATTATTTGCAGAATTGTCGTTTTTCATTTCTTTTATCTCATGGAAATTATGGTTATGAAGAATTGGAGAAAGATTTAAAAAAAATTGAGAATATTCAAAATGAAACATCAATTTACAATTTTTATCCTTATCAAAAAGCTACAGAATTTATTATTAAGGATCTTTCTGAATGCATGGATAGGGAAGAAATTTCTATTAGACGCGAATTGGTAACAAAGAAGTTAAATTTATTGTCAGAATGCCTAAAGAAATGTTCTTTTGCTTTGGATTGGTGTCGAAAACATAGTTATTATCCTTTTCAAATGGTTTATGCAGAATGCTGTACTTTTTGTCCTGATTTGTCTATCCCTATTTTTGTTGCATCCTCTTTTTCAAAACCTTTAGAGTACAAAAAACATTATGATATATTGGAGAAACATAAAAGATCATTTGATGGTTTAACAGCAAAAGCTTTTTTTGTAAAGGAAAAAGAATCTATTGAAAAGCTGAAGGAACAGATGAATCGAACTGAGAAGCGTTATATTGAAATTATTGGTGCTTTTACAGCTATAATTACATTTTTATTTACGTGTGTAAATCTTTTTTCGAGTAAAACGGAGATGACTGCAAAAGATATGCTAAAAAATACGGCTGTATTTGGCATTATACTATTGTTGTTTGTCAATGCAATATTTTTTATCTCGACTCCTAAACATGAATTATTGAAACATCCGCGTTCTTATATTTTACTAGGTTGTACAGTTGCTTATGTGGTAATATTAAGGGATTTATTGTTAAGGTTAGTGGGTTGGTAATATATTTGTTTGGGAGTTGACGATTTTAGCAGATTCTTTAAAGAGTATAGGTCTAAAAGTTTGATTAATTTTGATACAATGGTGTGCTCGAATTTTGTTCGTGCACACCAATTTATTTCAAAACAGCAGTCTCCCATCCTTCTTCTCCATCACCGCATTGAAAACACTTTTATAGGTTTCATATAATTCTTTCCTACTTTCCGGTCCCGGCCAATCTGCAAAAGACTCTCCTGCAAAAAATTTCCAAGCAAAGATACATTTGGCTTTTTCGGATAAGCTTAATTGATCGATTATGTTCCGGATATCCTGTATACGTTCCCGGATATATTCGGTACGATCCGGGCTGTCGTCGGGTTCGTCGATGATATTCAGCCGTCGCCAATCTACATTCTCATCTACCGGAATGGGCTTGTATTTATGCCGGTATGGAGATGTGTCCGAGGTAACGTTTAGCTTTATCATTTGCAGGATATAGAAGTCAAGTTCAGTATATTTACCCTGTTTGGCTTCCATTAATCGGGAGAGATGCTCCAGGGGCTTTTGAAGCAGCATACACATTACTTCGTTCAACACGTCAATAGCTTCGTCTGTCATTCCGGCAAGTGAGCAGTGATACTTAGCGTAATCCAGCCACCTGTCGTAACGTTTCTCAATATATTTATTCAATGCCTCACTTGCCATAGTCGTCTTTATTTGATATATTTGTTTCTGATTGTAAGAGGGTGGCGCTGTGAGGCGCTGCCTTTCTTTTATCTAAGATATTGGAAATAGTTGTTCCATTCTTTTTTAGCCAATTTAGGGGCGAATGAGAATAGGTATCCTAATGATTTTAGGACAATCCCGGCGATAAGAAACAATCCACTTATACATATTGAAATAAGAAAGGGAACAGTGAGTAACATTGCTATGATTTTTATATTTACTTTCATGTTTATTCCTCCTCTTCGTTCGTATCAAAAAGATTTGCCATCATATCAACAATATTCGTCTGGATATTATCTTCAGCCCCCAATACAGCATTACTGATATGCTTCTTTTCTTCAATGATCCTGTAGAGCTTCTGGTCAATCGTCCGACGGCCGAGCAGGTAGTAGCAATTCACTGAGTCTTTCTGCCCGATGCGATGGGCACGGCTTTCTGCCTGATCACAATCTGCATACGTCCAAGGTAGCTCAATAAAGGCGACATCGCTGGCTGCTGTGAGCGTAATACCGGCACTGGCCGCTTTAATGGAACAGATGATAACGTCCGTCTTTGAGTTCTTTTGAAAGGCATCGACAGAAGCCTGCTTCTCCTGCATATTCTGTCGTCCGGTGACGCAGACGGCGGAAGGAAAAGCTATCATCAGGCGGTCTACAATTTCATGCAGGTTACAGAACAGGATGATCTTTTTCCCATTCTCCCGAAAGTCCTTCACGAAGTCGATAACCTCTTTCAATTTACCGCGTGCAGTAATATCTTTCAGAATACCAATACGAACCATCACTTCCCCTTTCAGTGACTTTTGGATTTTTTCATCATCTGCTTCCTTGTAGCGTTTCAGGTAATCGATCAGATCGCGCTCCGCATCCATATATTCCTTGCGGTTCGTTATCTCACAGGAAACAATCTGACGCACTTTATCCGGTAGTTGGGTGAGTACTTTCGACTTTTCTCTGCGGAAGAAGCAGTGTTGCCATAGCTTATAATTTAGCTCCTTTAGATTGCTCGCTTGGTTAGGACCGGAACAGTACCGAAGCATAAAACCTTTCCATCCACCCATATCGATCATGCGATCCATAATACCCAATTGTGCAACCAGATCCTTTGGTTTGTTGACAACAGGTGTCCCAGTCAGCAAGATGATATATTCTTTCCCGGATGCAATGCCTTTGCAAAACTTGGTCTGCTGGGTGGCCGTTGATTTGACTTTATGCGATTCGTCGATTATCACGGACTTGAACAGTTTGATCGTGTTGTGAAATTCGACATCTTTCAATGTCCATTTCTCTGCTTTCGTGATCCGCCGGACAAAGTATTTTCGTAGGCTTTCGTAGTTTACGATAAAAACCTGGTTCATGCCTGTCTGCCAGAAGAAAGGCCAGCTATCGCGGACGGAATCGGTTAATACCATCGCTTTCTTGTCTGTAAACTTATGCCATTCCCTTTGCCAATTGATCTTGACAACATTCGGACAGATTACCAAACAGGGAAAGGCATCAGCTTTGTTGATGGTTGCGATGCTTTCAAGTGTTTTGCCCAAGCCCATATCATCTCCATTGATAAACCGTTTCAGTTGCAAGCCTCGTGCGATTCCTTGCAGTTGATAGGGGTAAGGCTGTACTTTCAGTCCATGTTCTCCGTCTAGTTCCGGCATTTCCGGTATTTGAAAAGCAACATCTTCCTCTGTCTGTGATTGTGCAATCGTTCCCCATTGTACCGGTTCGAAATAGCGGACGTAATAAGTCAATTGATCCAATTCTGCTTTGCATTTGTTGGTTGCCGGAATCAGCCATGCGCCCGTTTGTTTGTCCCACCAGCGGATGGAAACAGAGCTTTTCAGCTTGTCTACAACCTGCTGGCGGTATCTGTCAAACTTCACCGCATAACATTGACCTTTTTCTGTATTTTGCAGTGTAATTGTCATAGTGGTAGGTGTTATGCAAATTCGTCAAACGCTTTTATCTCTTCGGCGACTTCCTCCATTTCTGCTTTTTTCTTGCGGCCGCGTTTCTTCGGCTTCGGCTCTGCTTCTCCGGTAATATCGGATTCTTCAGGAACATCGAAATCGAACGATTCTTGTTTGATTCCATATTTTCCGCCGAACAAGTAAGCGTCCACTTCGTAGTCAAGTCGGCTGACCGCCTGTTTTAAAGCATCTCCATACGGATATCCCTCGCCGGATTCGTCTTCGAATTTTGTAAACGGGACGGAAAGGTTAAGGACTTGTCCGCTTTTCAATAGCTTTTGTGCCTGGATAGAAACACCGGCCGATTCGTCTGATCCACCTTTGCTATACCCCGTGACAACGATATTTTTCAGTTTCTCATTCAGATCATCATCCGAAGGATTTTCGATATTTACAACTCCGGCTTCTTGCATTTCGCAAATCTTGACGGCATGAGTCTTTAACAAACTCATGGCATATAACAGGTCCGGATGAACGAATTGCTGGGATGATTTGGTTACTTCGTTCTTGTAGTTTGCTTCTACAAATCGCTCTGTATAATCTGCCGTTACCTGGTTGTTCTTGAGCTTAACTTTTTGAATTTCATACACAGGTTGTTCTTTTACTAATTCATCTTCCATACTTTTTAAAATTTAGGATTGTTATAACTTTGGGGCGCTAAGGCCATTTCTGCTTTTGCTTTACTGATTACAGTGCGACACCATTCCAGTTGATGAGTCGCGGTCCGGTTCAAACGCTCACACCAATCGACAAGATATTGTTCATCTTTGCACAGACTGTCAATGATAGCATTTACTGCCTTGGAGGTAGCCCCGGCACGTGAGGCTGTTTCCCGTAACGTATCGAAGACTTCCGATTTCTTTTTCCCGTTCAGATGGTATTTGGCATCTGCTAACAGTTTCCCGGTCCGGGCGATATAGACGGCAAGGTCGTTTCCACGTAGGACAGCTTCTTGGACTTCTTCACTCATGGTAATATTCAGATAGGAATCAATAGCTGCCAACTCGTTGGATATTTTATCTATGGGTGTGATGTTTAAATTCATGTCTGTTTGTCTTTAAAATATATCTTCCGAAAAAAAGGATATCCTATTTATTTTCAACCGAACAGCATCCACCACCGGAAGGCAAGTTCTTCGTATTTTTCTTTACCTTTCTGGTAAATCGTATCGCCTCGTTTAATGAATGCTTTGAACACTTTTTGATTTTTCTTGGAGATACCATAGATGAAATCCTGCCGACTGCCTGCGATATCCATATACCAGGCGCGGGAACGGTCCCAATCGAAAAAGTCAATAGCTTCATCGAATTGTTTTTGTGTGCTGGCAAAAGTGCTTTTCAGGTCTCCCCCAAATCCGTAGGTCGGAAGCCACCAGTCCCATTTGCACCGGGTATCGAGCGTGTATTTGAAGTTGCCATATTGGAAACATTGGTTCTTATTGACCATGAATCGTTGAGTTTCCGCCTTAGCAAGCACTTGGGCCAGGAAAGGATCGTGTCGGGCTTCCATGCGGAGGGACTTCTTCATGGCTTCTGCCAGTTCCCAATCCTCGCCGGAATACAATATATCGTCCACCATGCGTTTGTCATACCTGACCCTTTCCGGTTCGGTAATCATCGCATCGATTAGGCTGCCGAATTTGAAGGCTTTCTCCTTATCCCCGTATTGGGTACGGGGATAGAGGAGGTTCTTTAGTTCCGTAAGGTCCGAGTTGCTAACCTCCGACCGTTGGTAATACGTATCTTGCATCTTCTTCCTTGAGTTTTAGATATTCAATGACTGCAAAGTCAAATTCGAAATTGTAGGTGTTATCCATCAGCCACCGGAACCATTTGCGGCCCTCTTCCGTATCGAGAATCTTTTTCAGAATACTTGGCTCGCGTCTGTATTTTCCGAAGTTTATCCATGAGGACAGATAGAGTTTCTTTTTCATATCATTTGGCTGTTACATCATCGATATACTTTACATATGCGGACTGGATTTGCTCTCCGTCCTTATTCACAACTTTCTCGCAGTAGGTAATCATCTTCTTATGTACCTTCTCTAGATCCTCCATGCTCATATTGATTCCTTCGTGCATGAACCACATCTGATATACCTGCATGAATCCTTGTGGATTGGTTATCTGGATCTTCTTCTTGACCTTGGCTTTCGTTGGAGTAGGGGACATGCTGGCTGCTGAGAAATCAAATGCTGCCTGTACTTCGGCAGCAGACTTTTCAGCAGCCGCTTTGGCCTTAGCCTCTTCTTCCCGGCGTTTGCGTTCTTCTTCCTGCTTTTTTCTTTCTTCCGCTTCCTGTTGTTTTCGCTCTTCTTCCATACGGGCAGCTTCAACCGCATTGGTACGGCGTAGCTCTTCCTGTTCTTCCAGTTGTTTGCGGAGGCTGGGGAGTTTGTCGATCAAATCCTGCTTTGTACCCTCTATTTCAAAACGGTAACGTTCTGTAAAATCTTTCTTCTTTTGTATAGCGACTTCATTTTTTATTGCCTTACGGGTTTCTGCGTCCATATAGAAGGTTTGTTTGTTGTCAGAAACGTTTTCAACAAAAGCACTCCAGGAGAAATTTATACTTGTTTCGGATATTCGTCGGCATACATCGTTGTAGGTAGCGAGAGTAGCGCGGTTGAACATGCTGTTTAGTGCATTGATATGCTTTTCAACGTATGCGGCATACGCTGTATCCAACATGACAGAGATATCCGATCGGTATTGAGCCTTTTCGTTCTCCAACATCTGTTTACGGCGAGCTTCCTCTTCCCGTCGTTTTTGTTCGGCAATCTTCTTGGCCGCGTATTTGTTACGGGCCTGTTGGAGCTTATAAGGAATAGTGGTGACCGATTTGACGTCGATAGCCGATTCCAAAGAGGTAAAAGACTTGCTGACCGTAGCCAGAAGTTGCGTCAATGGCTTACGACGCTTGTTCATGTTTTCTATTGTTATTTTCGTCTTTGCCAAATACTCTGAGACCTTCGCATCCAGTTCATCCGAGCTAATACCTCCTTCCGCTTCAATGGTGTCCAGAAGTGTTTGTCCGGCTTGGTTACATGTCGATACGGAAGTTTGGTTGCGTTGCAAGGTGGCAGGAGCCGATTGCATGATCTGATTGAATTCTTCCACTTTAATAAGAGAATTGTTAGCTTGTGTATCCATTGTGATAAATTTTTAAGTGATTGATCGAGTTTATTAAAATCCGGCGTCTTCATCTTCCTGTGATATTGGGGTTGTTATACCTGATGCGGGTACCGGTTCCGCTTGTGGTTGCTCTCCGAATTCCTGTAAAGGGTTTTCCGATTGAGGTTGGAGGGCTTGTGGCTGCTGTCCGGGTTGATTGGGCTGAATAACGGTTGTTTGTTCTAATCCGTAGTCAATATCCTGCGGTTCTTCTTGAGTTTCGAATACAGTAAACTTTCCGGTCCGGACTTTGGGATATCCGTCGAATGCGTGTTTAATCAGTTTGCTTTCCAAGAACCCAGGATCGATACCGCCTTCGTTTGAAGTATAGAGGGCATTCGCCTTACCTTCTTTTTGACGGGTTTGCGGATTCCAACGTTGGTTGTTTTTGTAGCTGTACGCCTCTAAGCGTTTGATATCACCCTCCATCATCCAATGCCAGTCTACAGTCCCATCGGCGCGGACAATACGGATAAAACCACCGATCACCTTATTTGATTTGCGGGGACAGGCCGCCTGATAGGTAACGGTCTTTACTCCGTCAACCAATCCCGGTGAGAATGTGTCACCTTCATAGCAAACAACCGGATTATCTACATACCGGACCTGTCCGGCACGCTGGCGCATAACCAATTCCCCATAACCGGTGATGGAAAGGTAAGCACGCAGTTCATAGATATCGTTGCCATTGTTGTCCTTATAGCCGGTCTTCGTGCTGCGGGGGAGAATATAGCAGTGGGGGCGTCCTGTGGGATCAAGAGACAGGCCGTTTACGGCAATATCTAAGAAACAGCCGTACAGGGACAGGGGAGAACATCTTTGCAGTTCCGGCTTGTCTTGTAAGATTTTCCGGAAGTTGAATTTTTCCTTTTCATAAATCTGTGCTCCTTGGCTGGTTCCCCAGATCGCATTGTACATGAGTATGAACTTCTGTTCAACCCGGCTATCATCCGCTATCATGAGCGGATTTAGCTGATTTAGTTCAGCTACTTTAATTTGAATTTGATTTGACATGATTCTATTGTTTAAAAATTAATTACCAATGTTTCTTTATCGTGTAAACCATTGCCACGCAACCAGATGCCGTAACTATATGCTGGAAATACCCCAAGCAAATAGCGATAATACCAAGTATGGCAAGCGTTCCAAACAGGATGTAAAATCCCCACCTCGCTATTTGAGCGAGTTTCCAGTAATTTGTTTTCATACATCAATGATTAATTGGCAAAAGCCGTTTACTTGTCTTTGAAATAGCGAGTTGGATTTATATTGTAAACATCCTCCGATAACCCTTTATCTGGAGTGCCTTGCCGTGTTAATAATTCATTTAGTAATCGTATGGATCCAGAGCGCATTTATACAAGTCTTCCAACCTGTATTCGATTTTGCCTGGCCGTTTGTAACGCTGTAAAGTACCTTCTGATACCCATCGTTCCACATTCTGCCGTCCAAAGCGGATATGTGCTTCCTTTTGTCCGATAAACTCTCTGGTACCGGCTTGTATCTTGGTGATTTGCCAAGCGAGGTATTCAAGTTCGATTTTCCGAAAAGAAGGAATGTTTGGATAGGTTGTGTCGGTCTGCATGATTATTCGCTTTTAAAAAGATTCTTTTCGTTTGCATATCGCATAAACTCCGCCATAGAGTGTATCGAGAGTTTTCGGAACACGTTCTTCCGATGATTCTTTACGGTGTGGGACGATATAAAAAGCGCTTCCGCAATCTCTTCGTCTTTCTTGCCATAGTAGCAAAGCTCCATTACCCGAAGTTGACAATCTGAAAGTGTACTGTTGAACTTCGGTTCACAGATTTTCTTGAAGCCATCGCATTCCCCACGCAGCGGACAACCGACAAATTCAAACTTGAAGTTCCAGTTCTCATCGATATCGATCATGTTGTCATACAGCCCGAAGTTACATTTGATAAATCGACGTACAGCCAAGAAATCACGATAGCATTTATTCCCATCGTAACGGGCGTAATACTTGCGGAGAGCTGTATAGGCTTCTGGATAGAACTCTTCCAGCACCTCTAGAAAACGCTGAATAAAGTCGGTATCCGATTCCTTTAACTGACGCTCTGGCTGTTCCTGTTCTTTGATGATTACTTCACCGGATGGAGTGGTATAGAATTCTATTGCATGCATGATTCTCCCTCCGGAAAAAGAATTTCTATAGGTGCGCCTAATTCTTTAGATATAGCCTTTTTGCAAAGCTTGTCGGGGCTGAATGTGCCTCTTAACCAATTGTAGACAGTTTGTTCTGTGCGCTCTGTCGCATTAGCAATCCGGCGAACGAACTCCTGTTTGGGCGTTGGGATCTTATCAAGTGCTTCATACCTATCTTTGAAAGACAGCTCACTTGCTCCATGACTTTGTAGGGTTAATTTTTCCATTTTTACCTCCTTACATTATTTGTATATGTTCTGTACTTTTTATTTTCGCAACTATTGTAATTATTACAAGTGCAAATATGGAGTAAACTTGTGAAATATACAAGTATTTTTTGCGAAAAATCAATATAGACTTTTGTTTTTCACAAGTGGATATTTAATTGTTGTTTGTAACTTCGTGAATATGAATGTAATAGATAACATATTTAAAATAATGGCTCAAAAGGGGATCAAACAACGAACGTTGGCTGATGCTATGGGTATCGACGAGTCCCAAATTTCTGTAATGAAAAGAGGTAATCGCGATTTGAAGATTTCTGAAGTTGAGAATATCGCAAGTTGCTTGGGCGTTTCTATAACAGACTTGTTTACTTGGCCGGAACGATATGTGCCGGAGCAGCCTGTTGAAGAAAATGTATTGCCTACTCCAAAAGTGATACTGCAATTGGAGTTAGAAGATAGTGCCGTGAAAGCTGATGTGATAAAGTTGGCTTTTGGGGATAGGGTGTTGGAGATTAAGAATAAATAGTATGGACTTGAGAGAGATAATAACTTTGTCAACAGGTGATTTTGGTGTTTCATATACACAATTGCGTATTTATGCAAGTCAAGAAATAGAAAAACTACAAAATAGAATAAATGAATTACAATATTGCAAAAACGTTCAACATGTGTCATAGTTTAGTTTGATGTAGATGATGACGAGTTTATCAAAATGGGATTAAAAGATAAGGTTATACAAGTGTTAAAATATCATGGAAGAAAATAATATATCCATTTGTTATTCTTTTGTTGATAATAGCCATAGCATGGATGCTTTTGTTTTCACAAATTGTCAATGGGAAGTAGCCAAACTAATACAGGAATTGGCAGAATCTTTAGATGTGAAAATAAAAATAGAAGTTTCTTCAATAGAAGAGGGAAGCGTTATCCAAAAGATAAAATTGCTTTTTAACAGTGAAACAAAAACTGTAGGAGCCTCTATTATTCTTTCTGCATTAACAGCATGTCTCATTACTCCACTTGGTGAGTTACTGACTAAAGACAGCGAATTGGAAGAACTTAATAAGGAAAACATAGAAGCCGATATTAATCTCAAGAAAGCCCAAACTAAAAAGATAGAAACAGAAATAAGAATACTAGAAGTAGAAGAAAAAAAATTGAATGAACAAAAAGATGAAGTTGTTAAAGTTATAGATTCCATAAAGGATAAAGTCGATACTAATACAAAGGTAATAAAAAGGATTTCAAACTTTTACGAGAGTGCATCTAAAGAACCTAAAATCACTAGTATTACAATTAATAATAACATTAATCAGCATATAATAAAAAGGGATGATTTTGAAAAACATATATTAATATCAGATAATCTTGAACCTAAAATAATAGAAGATGCTGTTATTGAGATAGTTTCACCTGTCCTAAAAAAAGGCTCATACAAATGGAGAGGTATTTACAATGGTGAACAAATAAGTTTTTATATGAAGTCTAATGAGTTCAAAACCAAAGTGCAGGTTGGTGATATTGTCTTTAAAAATGGAGATTGTATTAAAGGGGAGTTGGAAATTGAACGAAAAATAGACAATTCAGGAGAAATAAAAATAATATCTTACTCTATCAATCAGGTTGATGAATATATAACAAACGGTTCTGCCATAGCAACTGATGAAGGATTAAAGAATCGTAGAAAAAAGCAAGCTAATATGGCTCAATTGGATTTATTTTCAAATATAGAAGATGATACAGAATAGAAATAAATCATGTTAATAGTCAATTAAATAAATAGACGATATGGAACTGAAAGATTTTGTTCGGGATACGCTACTTGATATTGTGCAAGGGGTGAAAGAGGCGCAAGAAAAATGCAAGGATACAAGTGTTGTTATTTGCCCAAGGAGTGGGCAAGTGGATAAAACCTATGTAAGAGGTCCACAGACTGTATCTTTTAATATTGTATTGGGCGGAGAAGAATCGGAAGATGGTTCGTCCGGGCTAAAGGTCTCATTCCCTCAATTCGGGTTTCAGATAGGAGGCACAAAAGGAGATAGCCAAAAGAACAGTGAGCAAACAACTGTAAGCTTCACTGTTCCTGTTTATTTCCCAATTCAAGAAAAATAGTTCTATCTGTCAATCTTCTTGAAGTTTGTCTAATTCATTTTCAATTTGCTTGTCTGATTTTCCTGTAAGAATGTAAATTACCCAGTAGTTGGTAATATCAGCATTCATGCGTAGGAAATCGCCAGACGCTATAGGTCTATATGCTGCATGGAAGTATTTCTTCACAATCGACCAGCGAATGAATACGGAAATAATTTTTTTGATCATGATAGTAAGTATTAAATGTTTTATTCTAAAATATAAAAAGCTAGTTCCATTTTCAATGGATTGTAAAGCACATGTGGTTACAATGTGATATTATAATAATTGTTTTAATATAGTGAGAGTGAAGATGAAGAATAATTGGGTTTCATTATTGGCATTATTGATTTCTTTCATAGCATTGATAATAACGTTTCTTCGCATAGAAGTAACAATATCGAATGATACATTTATTGGTATTATAGCTTCATTTATTGGCGCTTCTACAACTCTTGTAGTAGGTGCTCAGATTTACAATTCTATAGAAACTAGAAAGATGAAGGATGATATGCAAAATGTGGAAGAAAATATGCATAGAAAAATGATTGTTATAGATTGTGCTGTTAACTATATCCAAGGTTTAGCCAATGTCACAGAACGCCCTTTGTCTGCTTATCGGGATTTTATTAGTGCTTTAGATTCTGCATATGATTCTAATAATCATAATGCAATAGAAGATTGCTATAATAATCTTAAAGCAATTATTCAGAAAATACAAGCAAAAAAAGGATTGAATGAAAATATAGAACAAAAAAATATTCAAATCCAAAATGCTATTGATAGCTTAAAACATAATAAAAAATATAATGAATTTGCTTGGCGTATAGAGCCAATAGAGGATCAAAGAATAGAATTGTTTGAAGAATTGAAAAAAAATAATGATAACCCCAGCAGTAAAGGATAAACTTCTCAGCTATTTAATAGCTCAAGAACAAATAGATCTTGAAATTGACTTCCATGATCTGTATGAACAAACAGGTATACGGTTTGATCTTGCAAATATGATTTTAGAACATTTTGATAGACGTGGTCTTATTTTGTATCAAGGTTATATAGGTGGATGTTGTATTAATTTGAAAGCTGAAATATTTGATTTTTTCAATCATGGAGGTTTCACTGCTCAAGAAGAACTTCTTCGAGCCAACCTTGAAAAGTTGAACTTGGAACTTCTAAAACTATCAAAAGATTTAGAACCCTCGGTACTGGAAAGTGCTAATACGATAACAGCAATTGCAGGTAGTGTGGCTACGGCGTTGGGATTGTTTAAATAATAATATTCAAATCATGGATAAAGATTACAATAGAAATATTAAGTTGCGATGTGCAGTTTGTGGAGATGATACTTCTTTTGAATTCAATGAAGATAAATCATACGTGAAATGTACTCGTTGTGGTCGAGAGTATTTTGGAGGATATAATGAAGTTGTAGAATTAAATCAAGAATTGGTTGAGACAGAGTTAGAAGATATAGAAAAAGAGGTTACAATAGACCTGAAAAATGATTTAAACAAAGTGTTTAAAGATGCATTTAGAGGAAATAAATACATAAAATTTAAATAGTATGAACACTTTTGATTGGATTGGATTCGCAGGGTTATTGGTTGCTTTGGCAGGTTGGTTATATACGTGGTACGTGGATCGAAAAGTAAAAACTCAAGAAATAGCATTAAATGATCTACAAATAAAAAAGTACAAAGAAGAAGAAGCCGAATCTAAAAAAGCCATCATTGAAGCAAATGTTTACAGAACTCCACCCACTCGTTCCCGTGTTAGTGGCTGGAGAATGAAAATATATAATAAGGGAAAATCTACCGCAAAAAATATTCGTATTGAATCTGAAGATATTGAAAAGATAGATTCCCATATAAAATTATACATTCCTGATGAATTGCTACCATATCCATTATTGCATCCACAAACTAGTTTTGAAATAGTGATGATTGTAAATAGTGGACATGATCGTATGCCTAAAATTAAATTCATTTGGGATGACGATTATGGAAGAAATCAAGAACGAGAGCAAATATTGAGTTTATAGTAGAACTTTTGAGGTGCTTATTTGTGAACTCAAGTAGCTCTTTGCAGGCTTTATACTTCTCTTCAGATGTTTGAAGTTTATCGAGTTTATTCCTTAACGAATTACTCTTTTTTAGTAACCATCTGGTGTGTATAACCTTTACCATAGTCATTATTAGAATGGCTATGCTTGTGGTAAAAATAAGTGTTGTCATAAGTTTTATCATAAAATATAAGTGTATGGAAGATAAAGACAAAATAATAGCTTCACTCCGGAAGCAGCTCAAGGAAGCTGTTAGCCGATGTAATGCCTTAGAGCAAGAAAATGCTCTATTGTCATATCAACTTGAAAAGATGGAGGAAAGATGTCCGGAATCACATTAAAGATAGACAAAGGCCAATCTTCCGCTTTCTCTGAGATTATGGGATTGCTCCAGTCTTTTCCTGGATTAAAGGAATGCAAGAAGCATTATTCGGTAAAGCTGACGGAAGAAGAGGTTTTCCGGTTCCGGAATGAACTGGATCAGATTATGCAACTATTGCCGCAATTGAGGGAAAAGGAGTGGTTCGATATTCCGGCTTACGGGACGGATGAATGGGCTAACTGGATGATAGATTTACACAGAAAAAATATGTAACTTTGGAGGGTGGTTTACAAATAGTTTACAGTCATATATGTAAATGATTAGAAATTAATAGATTAAAATATATGTCAGACAGTATTGTTATTATTCCCACGTATAACGAAAAGGAGAATATAGGAAATATTATTCGGGTTGTATTTGGGTTGGAGAAAGAATTTCATATTTTGATTATAGATGATGGATCGCCCGATGGTACGGCAGGTATTGTAAAACGGCTGCAAAAAGAGTTCCCCGAACGCCTTTTCATGGTGGAACGTAAAGGTAAGTTAGGATTGGGTACGGCTTATATCTGCGGATTTAAATGGGCAATAGAACATAAATATGATTTTATATTCGAAATGGATGCAGACTTTAGTCATAACCCGAATGATCTTCCCAAATTATATGCGGCCTGTATGGAACAGGGTGGTGATGTCGCAGTCGGTTCCCGCTACTGTAACGGTGTGAATGTCGTGAACTGGCCATTGGGACGTGTGTTGATGTCCTATTATGCTTCCGTATATGTTCGTTTTGTTACTGGAATGAAAGTACAGGATACGACAGCCGGTTTCAAATGCTATCGTCGTGAGGTGCTTGAGACGATCGATCTGGATCGTATCCATTTCAAAGGATATGCGTTCCAGATAGAAATGAAGTTTACGGCATATAAGTGTGGTTATAAAATCGTGGAAGTCCCCATTATTTTTATCAATCGTGTATTAGGCACTTCCAAGATGAACTCCTCTATCTTCGGGGAAGCACTGTTTGGCGTATTGAAATTGAAATGGTGGAGTCTGTTTCGTAAATATCCCCAAAAAGGGAATCGAAAAGCGATTGCCGGATAATGCCATTATTGTAAAAAGCAATAAAAAGAGATATTCAGTAAATGTCTCCACATAATACCATAGCATATGAAGATGATAGAGTATAATCACTTCATATGCCATTATTATTGTCATTTTTCTGTATATTCTCATATACTCTTATCGGGCAAGACATGAAGCTCCGGAAGAAGTCTTCTGACCTCTTCTGATTCTATCTGTAAATTCATGTCATGCAGCTTTCCCCGTTCTGTCCCTGATCTTGTCAATCATCAGTATGGCATTTGCCGTATGTATTCCGAGGAAAATCAACAGGATTTCCGTCTTCCTGTTCCTGGCCTTTATTCTTGAGAGCGAGTAATGTTGCTTTTGAGTGCCGAAGCTTCCTTCAAGCCGGGTGGCCCTTTCTTTTGAGAGTTCGCTTCTAAGCACCTTCCTCAAAAGTTCATCTTTGGCCGCCCTTCCCTTGCGCACAAAGGATGTGGATATCCCATATTTTGTACAGAACTTTCTGTTGGCATTATTGGCATATATGGAATCGGCAGCCACACATCTTACTTTTACATTCATCAGCTTCTGCTGCATACGGAGAAAGACGTTTCTGGTAATCCTGTGTATATCGGAGTAAAGCACCGTACTTGCTATGGATCCCATCCCTTTGACAGAGGAGCTTTTCAAGAAGCTTGATCATACGGCGCTTAAGCATTCTTGTCCTTGAAGCTCTCCTCTTTCTTTTCTTGCAGTAGGACAGATAGGATTCCGCCACATTCCTGTATTTGTTGCGCGGACGCCTTATGCCCAGAGATCCCTGCAATGCCGGCATATATGCCTGTAAAGCCATTCAATGCTTTCCTAAAGGAGTTTGTTTATTATTCTTGATTTGACACTTTCAAGGAAAAATAGAAGGTGGTGCCTTTCCCTTCTTCGGAATCGAACCAGAGCTTGCCACCGAGTTGTTCGACAAAGTCTTTACACAGCATTAATCCCAAGCCAGATCCCTTTTCGTTATTTGTCCCATAAGAAGTAAAATGAGTGTTTGACCTCAATAGCTTACCCTGGTCTTCTTTTTTGATCCCTTTACCTGAATCTTTTACACTGACAACGACAAAATCCCCGTCTGTTTTGGTTGATACTGTAATCAAACCTTTTTCATAGCTGAACTTGACTGCGTTGGAAATCAGGTTACGGACGATAGTCTTTACCATATCGATGTCTGTCGATCCCATCAGTTCTTTATCCAGACCTTCAAGCATGATGGATATGCCTTTCTGGGTAGCCATTGGAATAAATATCTCGGCAGTGCTGTTGACTATGCTGTTGATGTCGACTTGTTGTCTGTAAATGTTCTGTTTGTTCAGGCGATTCTTTGCCCACTTCAAGAGGTTGTCGAGAAGCTGGAATATCTCTTCCGATGTCTTGTTCATCATCTGAAGCATTTCGTATACCTCATCGCTAACCTGATTCTTATCGACCATCATCAGGATGGCGTTATTCATCATCTTCAAAGAACCAAGCGGAGAGCGTAAATCGTGTGCAATAACGGAATAGAGCGTGTCGCGGGATTCGATTGTATTTTCAAGTTCCTGCTTGATACGTTTGATACTGAACAGTTCGTAACGGTGGGCGACACGTTTCACCAATTCTTCCCGTTGGAAAGGTTTTGTTACATATTCTGTTGCTCCCAACTGATAACCTTTTACGATACTTTGCATATCGCTCAAAGCTGACATGATAATGACGGGGATGTTGTTGGTTTCCGGATTGCTTTTCAAATGCTGCAGTACCTCGTATCCGTCCATCTCTGGCATCATAATATCAAGCAGAATAAGATTGGGATGCCTTTCTTGGGCAATGCGTAGCGCTTTAGCTCCGCTATCTGTCGTCAGTAGCGTATAACCTTCTTTTTTTAGTATCGCTTGCACAAGCATAACGTTAGTTGGCACATCGTCCACCACTAATACAGTATATTGTGATGCTAAGTTTTCCATTTGATTCTGTACTTTTCTTGATATTCAAATACTATCAATGATACAAATGTATTTAATTCTGTCGACATAATCGTCTTTTTCCCGAAAATAAATTCCATTTCTGAAGAATAATTTTTTATATATTAAACGTGTCCAACTAAAACGCTTGATATAGGGCTTTTTATTAAAATTATTATTTAAGTTTGCACTATGAAATCGAATTTAGTTCTTTTAGCGCTCATATTAGCCAGCTGTCAGCCGGAAATGCCTGTAACCTCCTCTATTCTGGTAAAGGGAGATGGTTTGACAGTCCCTGTTAACAAGGAACTGTATGGTTTGACCATTGAGGAAATCAACCATGCGGTGGATGGCGGTATTTATGCGGAACTTATACAAAATCGGAGCTTTGAAGACGGGGTTCCTCCCTTGAATTGCCCGTACGACCCTGTCCGCCGGGTTCTGACTACCCCGAATGGATGGACTATTCCTTTCCTGCGTTCTGATTCGGTACCGGGATGGCGTTGCTTTTCTGCGACGTCTTATATGTATCCCGATACTAAGGAATTGATTAATGACAAGAACCGGCGTTCTCTGCTGGTTTCGGTGTCTGCTTCAGCCGAATCAGGAAAAGGAGGTGTCATTGCCGAAGGATATGGAGGAATACCGCTTCGGAAAGGTGAGAAATATGATTTGTCTTTTTATATGAAAGGAGCCTCTATGTCTTCGAAGACCGTAAGTCTGACTTTGGCCGATTCTACCGGAAAAACGGCCCTAAGCGAAGTTTTTCGGGTAGCACCAGCTTATGAGTGGAGGAAGTACAAGCACACTTTTACCGCAACCTCGAATACGAATAAAGCCGTGTTGACGATAACGACTGACAGTTCGGCTGTTTTCTGGCTGGATGTTGTTTCTCTGTTTCCGCAAAATACATGGAAAGGCCGTCCGAATGGATTACGTCCGGAACTGATGGAACTGATTGCAGCATTGAAACCTGCTTTCATTCGCTTCCCCGGTGGAAGTTTTGTAGAAGGGTATACGGCGGGAACCTATCCGGTCTGGCGTGAAACCGTAGGAGACATTGCCGAACGCAAACATTTTTGGAATGTGTGGGCATACGGTACGACGAACGGCATCGGCTATCATGAATATCTCCAGATGTGTGAAGATTTGGATGCTGAACCGGTCTATGTCATTAATAGCGGTGTGACCAATCAAAGTCGTCGTCCGCGTTATGAAGACATAACGGCAATGGGGAAACTAGTACAAGATGCCTTGGATGCCATCGCTTATGCTAATGAACCGGCCGATTCCATTCTGGGAACTTTGCGAGCTAGTCACGGACATCCGGAACCTTTTGAATTGAAGTATGTGGAGATCGGCAGTGAAAATTACGGACTAGAATATACGAAGCGTTTCGAGTTGTTTAAAAAAGCGATCCAAGAGGCTTATCCGGAGGTTATGGTGATAAGCAGTTCCGACATAAGAGGAAAGAACAGAAATGAATGGTCAGATACTCATTTTTATTCGAGCGAATCATTTTTGATCTCTAATCACAACCGTTTTGTTGCCGGACAGTATACGCGCCGGATGCCTCCTGTCTTTATCGGAGAGTTCGGCTTGTCCGGTGGGGCAGCTCCCGGAAGTTTGCGGGCGGCTATTGGGGAGGCTTGCTTTCTTGCAGGGGTAGAAAACGGACAGGAGATTGTGAGGTGTTTGGCTTATGCCCCTGTTTTGGGAAATACAAAATACAAAATAGAACGTTATCCGGTCATCTTTTTTGACGGTGAACAGATTGCTCTTTCTCCTTCTTACTATCTGTTGCAAATGTTTAGCAGCAATAGGGGAGACGAAGTGCTGAAGACCGAAGTCCGCACCTATCAGAAACCCCAGGTGACCTTCGGACGCGCCGGTATCGAAATGTTCGATAACAGCTATGAATTCAAGGAGGTGAAAATAGACAATTCGCCGGTTACGGAAGGGGTTGTCATGACCGGAGGCTGGACGGTCGGACAGGGTACGTTGACGCCGGTTGCAAACAGGTGGAACTATATCCTTTTAGGCGATCCGTCTGCCTATGACTATACGTTCTCGGCGGATATCAGGCGGACGAAGGGGAGCGGGCAAGTCCAATTCCGTGTGCGTGACAACGGGCTGTCTGGAGAACGAAATGACTATATCGGGTTGACGATTGGTTCTGGTGTTGTAGAGTTCTATCGCCAGGCGGGAGGTGTGAGGGATACGTTACGTACACCTGTTCTTTATCCGTTCCAAAGTAATCGTTGGTATAACGTGAAGATCGCTTGCAAAGGCGAACAAATCGGTTGTTTTGTGAATGACACGCTGGTTCATGAGACGATACTTCCCGGCATACCTTCATTGGTTTCTACTGCGGCGTTGGATAAGGAGGCTCATACGATTATACTGAAGGTGATCAATACGACTCAGCACGAAGAGAAGACGGAGTTGAACCTGCAAGGCGTCAGTGTCAAAAATACGGCGGAAATTATTCAGCTCACAGGAGATCCCGAAGCGTGTAACACTTACGACCACCCCGGCGTGGTCGTACCGGAGACAAAAGAAATATCCTTCTCGTTGAGCGGTCCCAAAGTGTACAATTTCCCTCCCAACTCGATTACGATAATGAAATTGAAGATCGACTGACAGGGCGACCGGCATCGGATTCAAAACCGATGCCGGTCGCGCGTCCAACCGATGCCGATCCATTGACTGCCGGATGCCTGCCGGATGAAATAAAAAAGGCTACCTCAGTAATGAAGCAGCCTTTTTCCGTTTAGTATCGCATTGATTAATGTACTAACATTTCAGGAGTGATCTTGACAAACTTGTCGGAGTCGGCTTTGCGAAGTTTCACGCTGCCATCGTTCCAGTTTGAGGGCCAGCCGCCAATGATATGTCCTAAGAATACCACCTTGATTTCATGCAAGCCTTTCGACAATGCAGCCGAACTGTCGTGGCGGGAGAAGCGTTTCACTTCACCTGCATTGTTCACTAACAATTTGCCGTCGATCCATACTTCTTCGTTGTCGGAAGAAATGTAGTAAACGCCATCTTCAGGGATGTTGACGTAACCAGTTGCTATGGCAGCATATTGTTTGACACCGCGCATAGATTCGCTTGACTTGACAACACTGGTGATTTCACGCAAATCCTTGATAACCGATTTCTTCCATTCTTTTACGTCTCCCAGTTTGGAAGAATTCAAAAACATGCCGTCGGTCACTTGCATTTCCAATCCTGGAGTAGTTTTGGCAACCTCTTTAGCGGGGGCCAAAGCTTGCTTTTCAACCGTGATCGTACGAGTCTTACTCATCTTGCCGGAAGGCAATACGGAACGGATCTTCAGAACGCCGGATTCCGTGAATTCGATCGGAGCGGAATAGGCGGTTGATTCCGGAGTCGGTTCGGTTCCGTCGATCGTATAAACCACCTTGACCGGACGGGTAGTCTTGAATTCCAGAGAAGCCTTGTCGGTGAAAGCGACAAAATCGCATGAGCCGTTCGGTTGCTCCGGTTGCGGGATATGGTAGTTGATGTTCAGTTCGTCCAGACGGACCAAGGCATTATCCAAGCGACGTTCGAAGTCTTTATAATCCTTGCGTGCCAATGGAGTCCAGCCGATTTCAGCCAATGCCAGCACACGCGGATAGGCACGGTATTCCAATAGGTCAGTGTTGTACATATATTCGGACCACAGATTTGTTTGTACCCCCTTGATCAAATTAGCTTTTCCGGTAGCGACCAAAGTATCGGGTATCGGATTGTATGCATACACTCTTGATAACGGATCGTAACCGCCGATAGAAACCGGTTCGATCTTCGGATCACCTTGGAATTGGTCAATGTACATGCCACCGCTTCCTGGAGTCATGATCGCTTCATGTCCCATGTTTGCAGCAGCGATACCGCCTTCTTCACCACGCCAAGACATGACGGTTGCGGAAGGAGCGAGGCCGCCTTCGAGGATTTCATCCCATCCGATGATCTTTTTACCATGCTTTTCGGACAAGTATTTCTCCATGCGCTGAACGAAATAGCTCTGCAGCTTTTCTTCGGCAGAATGGCTCTTGTCGGCTTTCAGACCTTCCTCGCGGATGCGCTTCTGGCAGAGCGGGCATTCTTTCCAGCTTGATTTCGGGCATTCGTCACCACCGATATGGATATATTCGCCGGGGAAAAGAGGTGCGACTTCATCGAAAACATCCTGCAGGAGCTCGAACGGTTTTTCCTTTCCGGCACACAATACGATGTCTTCTACCCCCCAGATGATACGCGGGGTGGTCGGTTCGCCCTTGCAAGACAATTCGGGATATGCGGAGATTGCAGCCAACTCGTGTCCCGGAAGTTCGATTTCAGGAACGATCGTGATAAAACGGTCTGCTGCATATTTTACCACTTCCTTGATTTGGTCTTGCGTATAAAAACCGCTATATTCCGTTCCTTCGCCATCTATGCGTTTGGAACCGACTTCTGTCAGTTTCGGGTATTTCTTGATTTCGATACGCCAGCCCTGGTCGTCCGTCAGATGCCAATGCATGCGGTTGATCTTGAACAAAGCTAATACGTCGAGATGTTTCTTTACGTTCTCTACCGGGATGAAATGACGGCAAGGATCCAGCATGATGCCGCGATATTCGAAACGCGGTTCGTCTTTCACTGTCACGCAGGATGCAGTCCAGGCGATATCGTTTACGACTGCCGGGCTCTGGATCTCGGCTGGAAGCAACTGCATGAACGTTTGCATGCCGTAGAACAAGCCCTGCGGGGTCTTAGCCTTAACCGTCACGCCTTGCGGAGTGACATCCAGCGTGTAGCCTTCGTCGTTTACATCCAGTGCCTCGTCGATCGCCAGTGCAATGCCGTTTGAGGCGGCCTTGTCACTGACCGTTATCTGGTAACCGGTGGCAAGATTCATCTGGGCGGCAAAATATTCGGCAACAGTTTTAGCTTCCGGAGTGGAGGCGGAGAAGGCTGTGTTTTTGCTTAGTTTAAAACTACCCTCGTTCTGGACGAGGCTTACCGGCGTCGGGATTACATTGATGCCCTGGTTGTAAGGCATTTGTTTAGTTGGCCCTTCGCTGCACGACGCAAGGATACAAAATGCTGCGCCGGCACAAAGTGATAAAAAAGTTTTCATTTTGGAATTTATGTAATTTGATTGATTTAGAAAGAAGGAAGAAATTTATGATTTTTGATTTACGATTTATTTCCGTGCCGCATAAATTATAAATCAAAAATCATAAATCTATAGTGTTACCAAGCGAAGATAGGATATTCCTTCATGATGCCGTTCACTTTTTCGCGAACAGCCGTGATAGTCTTGTCGCATTCGGGTGCTGCCAGTACAGTGTCAATCAGTTCGACGATCTCGGCCATCAGCGGTTCTTTAGCGCCGCGGGTCGTGATAGCCGGAGTTCCGACACGGATGCCGGAAGTCTGGAATGCCGAACGGCTGTCGAACGGAACCATATTCTTGTTTACGGTGATATCGGCGGCTACCAATGCCTTTTCTGCCACCTTGCCGGTCAGTTCGGGGAACTTCTTGCGCAGGTCGATCAACATGCTGTGGTTGTCCGTACCGTCGGAGATGATCTTGTAACCTTTGTCCATGAATGCTTTTGCCATAGCAGCCGCATTGGCTTTTACCTGAGCCTGGTAGGTCTTGTATTCCGGTTCCAGCGCTTCGCCGAAGGCCACGGCTTTGGCGGCGATCACGTGTTCCAGCGGACCGCCCTGTATGCCTGGGAATACGGCGGAATCCAGCAGTTGGGACATCTTCTTGATCTCTCCCTTCGGTGTCTTCTTGCCCCAGGGATTCTCGAAATCCTTACCTAACAGGATGATGCCGCCACGCGGACCGCGCAAGGTCTTGTGGGTTGTGGAAGTTACAATATGGGCATATTCCAGCGGGTTATTCAGTAGTCCGGCTGCGATCAGTCCGGCAGGGTGAGCCATATCGATCATCAGAAGGGCACCGACCTTGTCGGCTATTTCACGCATCCGTTTGTAGTCCCACTCACGGGAATAAGCGGAACCGCCACCTACGATCAATTTCGGTTTTTCTCGTAAAGCGACTTCTTCCATCTGGTCGTAGTCTACACGACCGGTGTCTTCTTTTACATTATATTCTGTAGCGTGGTATAAAATACCAGAACTGTTTACAGGAGAACCGTGAGAAAGGTGGCCACCGTGTGCCAGGTTTAGGCCTAAGAATGTATCACCGGGATTCAGGACTGCCAGAAATACGGCTGCGTTAGCCTGTGCTCCTGAATGCGGTTGTACGTTGGCCCACTCTGCATTGAAAATCTGTTTCAACCGTTCGATGGCGATAGTTTCGCTCTGGTCTACTACTTCGCAACCTCCATAATAGCGCTTACCGGGATATCCTTCTGCGTATTTATTGGTCAGACAGCTACCCATGGCTTGCATCACCTGGTCGCTTACAAAGTTTTCGGAAGCAATCAGTTCAATACCTTTCAGTTGGCGCTGATGTTCCTTCTCAATGATGTCGAAAATGATATTGTCTCTTTTCATTACATGTAAAATTGGTTATTGCAATGAGTCCCCTTCTTCTTTTGGGGGGATCGTTGGCAAATTTACGATAAAAAATCTATAGCAGGGATAAATAATATCGAAATATCCTTATAATTTCACCACATTTCCTTCTTTACTGCTCTTCCAGGCTGCCTCGATCAGGCGGATGACAAGCAATACGTCGGCGGCATCCGTCAAGAGCGGTTCTCCGTGGCGGAGATGACGGTAGATGTTGTCGTAAAATCCTGCATAATTTCCGGCAAGACTGGGATATTTGTAATGGACGACGTTGCCGTCTTTCTCTGTGTGAAGAAGTCCCCAGGTACTTTCGTCTTCAACTCCCCAGTAGGGAGTACCGGGCATTTGTCCGTCATTCAGATCCGCTTCCTGACGGTCCAGGCCGTATTTGACGAATGAGCCTTCCGTACCGTGTAAGATGAAGCGGGGCTCTGGTTCGCACATCAGATAGCTGGATTTCAGGGTGACTTTGACACGTGGCGCCTTAGACGGACGAAGTAGATGGATCACGAAATAATCATCTACCATGCCGCCTGTACGAATGGTGTCGATATCGGCGAAAACCGCATCTGGCACACCGAACAATTGAACAGCCTGGTCGATTATATGAGCCCCTAGGTTATAGGTCAAGCCGCCGCCCAACTCTCCGGTTTCCTTCCATGTTCCCGGTTTTATAAAGTTGCGATAGCGAGGGAAAGTTGACTCGAACTCAACAAGACGTCCCAACAGCCCTTTATTCAGTATTTCCCGAACTGTAAGGAAATCCGAATCCCAACGCCTGTTCTGATATACACTTATAGCCAGCCCTTTGGACTGAGCGAGGTCGACTAATTCCTGTCCTTGCTCTGCTGTTGCCGTGAAAGGTTTTTCGACAATCACATTCTTTCCTGCCTCCAGTGCTTTCCGTGTATACTCGTAATGCGTACTGTCTGGCGTATTGATAACGACCAGTTCCAGCTCATCCAAAGCAACGAGCTCTTCAAAACTGCGCACAATACGGGCTGAAGGATAACGCTCTTTCGACAGATTCTTATTGCGCTCCGTGATTGCTGTCAGGCAGAAAGCTGGGTTTGTACTGATAAATGGGGCGTGGAATATTTGTCCAGACATGCCGAAGGCTGCCAATCCTGTTTTTATCTTTTCCATTTTTATGAAAGTTTATTTTTGCGAAGATATGAATTTATCGATTACGATGGCTTACGATTTTTACAGAAAACAAATAGCGAGTTATGTTTCTAATGCCTTCGGGACATAACACGCAACCTTGGAAATTTCGCATTGCTGATAATGCTATTATGATTGAAGATATTTTATTCTACCAAATAGGGAAACGGCAGACAAATCGTAGCTACAGAATACGTTTAAAGAATGTATTGACGTAAGGTGAACTCTCACGTTTTTATTGAAAGCTGCCGAGATTGGGATGTCTTATGCATTTCTGAATCAGCCATGTGAGATTACGACGTTAGCTTCTGCTTTACAAGATAGGTTGCCGATCAATAGGGAATTCCCAGTCTTGATACTCAGAATAGGTTATGCAAAGCCAGTTCCTTATTCTTCCCGTAAGAAAATTGAGACATTGCTAATTTGATATTTCTACTCAGAGTGACAGCAGAATAATTGAAGTGAAAAAATATCAGCAGTTTGTGAACAATGTAAAAAACAAGACTGTTTATTTGAGGTATATGAAGAATATAAATTCAAATAATCTAAAAAACATGAAAAGTATGATGTCGTACACGGACGCTGAAAACGGGAAGGTTGCCTTAATGCAGGAAATATTGGGGGTGAAAGACATACAAGATATCGACTTGCTCTATGAATTGCATCAGGAGTTTATGGATGCGCAAAAGAATGCAGGAACAGGAAATAGTGAAGGGCAGAGTGAACTTTCATGATTTTTCAAAAACAAAAAAGAGAATGTTATTAATTAACATTCTCTTTTTTGTGACCGCGACAGGATTCAAACCTGTAACCGGCTGATCCGTAGTCAGCTACTCTATTCAGTTGAGCTACGCGGCCATTGTAAAACTAATCGAACTTTTTGGTAGTGACCGCGACAGGATTCAAACCTGTAACCGGCTGATCCGTAGTCAGCTACTCTATTCAGTTGAGCTACGCGGCCATTGTAAAACTAATCGAACTTTTTGGTAGTGACCGCGACAGGATTCAAACCTGTAACCGGCTGATCCGTAGTCAGCTACTCTATTCAGTTGAGCTACGCGGCCATTGTTTATTGTTCTTTCGTTTTAACGGGTGCAAAGATACGGACTTTTTTTGAAAATGCAAGCGTTTTACTAAACTTTTTTCTAAAAATTATTCGACGAAACGGGAATTAAACAGCTGCCAGCCTAGTGTTAAACCTACATTCCAATCGTTAGACGGTGAGCTATAGTGATTTACATAGGCACTGATAGAACCGAACGATAATTGAAAGACTAATGAAATTTCTCCAAGATATTCGAATTTTGTGAAAGCTTTCCCGTAATATGCTTGTCCATATTCATCTTTCTTGATAGGAAAGATGGGTATAAATCCATAAAATTCTCCGCGTAATTGAAAAGACTCGCTTAACTGGTAGATGGGCATGGCGCCGACTCCGGCATATTGATTAGCACGGAAAGCCTCATTATAGGTTACTTTGCTATGGGCTGTCGGAGTGAATTCTCCTGCCTGCATTAATGTAGCCGTATAATTGTTGGAGAAATTTCGGGATGAGTAATATGCCTCCAGATACGCTCCCAAAGTAAACTTAGGGCTTACCTTATGGTATGTTTCGTTCTGATATGAAACTTGAAGCCAGGATTGTACTTTTTTATAAGGCTCCGGTGTGCCTTTAGTCACTTTGGATACACCTGATCTGAAATGTTCTGTGCCGGTGAAAATTTGTGCAGCCATTTTTTCACGACTTCCTTGTGTGGCAAATTGGCGGGCATTCAAGGTACTTCCTTCCAATACGATAGAGCCTCCGAAGATAGAATAAGTGCTTTCATCATGTTTTGTCTCGCTGAAGTCGATGATATTGGTTTGGAAGTACCTGTCCTCCATACGGGCTATACCCACACCGAATTCAGCTTTTTTACGGCTTAGAAACGGTAATGACACCTTCAATTTTACAAACTCTTCCCTTTTCTTGTTGAAAGCCGGATTGTCTTTGTTGGAAAAGAATTTGGCTTCTTTGAAATAATCGAAGGTAGAGATCGAGGCTATGAATTTATAAGATGTAGGCAGTTTGGTTGGAAAATCGATTCGTGCTGCAAGTTGTACATTATTGTAGACCCGGCCTAACTGTCCGTCAAAATTAAATTCTTTTGAATAATAGTTCAAGTTTTGATAAGAAGCACCAAAATAGACTTGATTGGAGCCACTGGAAGACACGTTTCCACCGACACGAACGGAGAGATTGGCCTCCATTTTGACCTGAAGATTCAAGTCGTAGGTTTGGTCTTTCTCATTATAAACGGCATGAGGAATGATTTCGGATATAATATTATCGGACAACAAACGGAAATATGCTCGTTTGACATCCTCCATAGTGAAAACATCGGAGTCGTTTTCATGAAACTCTTTTTGTATATATTGCTTTTGCTGTTCATTGGCACCGGTTATATTAACTCTTTTGAAACGGAAATCCGGTAAATTGCTCTTATAGGCCAGTCGTTTAACTTTCACTTGTTCGGGGGTGATTCTTCGATGAATTCGGCTTTTTATGGAGTCCATCATTTCTATGGCACGTTTATAACCAATGTCATGCAACTCGTCAAAGCGCTGGAAGTCCATTAAATTGACATCATCATATTTAAAAGTCATGAGGATGCCGAGGGAATCGGGTAAAGAGTAATCTGTCTTTTGCATAATCATATTTTCCAGTTGCCCCATAATGTCACCTTCCTTGGGTTTGCCCGGATTGGCGGATACGGCACTTCCTATAATGATATCTGGATGGAAGGTATCACGCATTACATTCACTGGAAAATTATTGTAAATGCCACCGTCGTATGCCAGTATCGAGTCTATTTCGATAGGCTTGAACATGGCAGGAAAACTCATGGAGGCACGTACGGCATCTCCCAGATCTCCTTTTTTCAATATCAGTGGTCTTTTGTTGTACACATCCGAAGCTATACAGCGGAAGGGAATATACAGGCTGTCAAAATTGGCCTTGCTTGCAGCTGTTGCCTGACCGAATAATTGCAGAAATACAATATTCATCTGAATGGGATCTACAATGCTGGTAGGCAAAAACTGAGGTTTGACATTCTTCAGCGAGTCTTTTAAGGAGATACGGATGTTGATAAATTCGGGTGTTGGAGGATTTTTCTTGAAATAATAGATGTATTTCTCTTCCACATTACCTGAATACCAGCGTTTGAAGTCATCGGATTTGAGTAAAGCCTCCATTTCATCGGGAGAATAGCCCATGGCATAAAGTGAACCGACAATGGCTCCCATGGATGTGCCTGCAATATAATCTATGGGGATACCGTTTTCTTCTAATGCGCGGATAATGCCGATATGGGTTAGGCCTTTGGCACCTCCTCCGCTCAGTACCAGTCCCACTTTCTGTGCATGGATGGGAGGAAGTAGTAAAAAGAGAAGAAAAAGTATATATAGATAATGTTTCATGGATGTCGAATCTTTGTATGTGTGCGCTCCAAATATAGAAAGAAATCTTCGTTTCCAATCGTTTTTTAGAATAAAAAAGCGCCGGAAATGAACTTCCCGACGCTTTTGATAGCAAAATGTGATAGATTTGTTAAATCAGTTCGATACTGCGTTTTACAAAGTTTGTCAAAGCTTCACCTTTCAACATGTTGTTTTGTAACAGAGCAAGGTCAATCAATTGGCGGATTACTTTGTTACCACCTGCGTATTCACCTAAAACAGCTTCTTTCTTGGTCTTTTCATCGGCCAACTTTTTCTCAACATCACTTAATTCATCTTTTTCTGCTTGAGGTATTTCATCGGCTTTTTTACCTTCCTGTGCTTTGTGAAGTTCGTCGTGACGTTTATTCAGACTGGTCATTTCAGCTTCAATAGGTTCAAGAGCAGCTTTGCAAGAGTTGTCCGCATCATTCAAAACTTGTTTCACCAGTTTGTGGTCGACATTCAGAACCAAGTTAAACATATCCGGCATTTCTCCATAGAAACTCATACCTGCCTGGATATTGGCCATTTCTTTCATACGGCGCATATATTCACTTTGGGTAATCATGATAGGAGTTCCTGTCTCGCCTAAAGATTGTGTTTCCACATTGAATTCCACTTTCTTCATCTGTGGTAACTGACTGCGGAATACGGAAGATAGAATATCGCGTTGGCCAACTTCCAAACTGGCATCTTTGCGCTCTTCTTTAGCAATCAGGTGGTCAATTACATCACTGTCCACACGGGTGAAGCGGCTCTTTTCAAATTTCTGCTCGAGCATACTTACCATGGCTACATCCAGCTGACCATCCATTAACAATACGTTGTAGCCTTTGTTTTTGGCCGCATCAATGTAGCTGTATTGTTCGTCTGCATGGGTAGCATACAGATAAATCAAGTTGCCGTCCTTATCTGTTTGGTTATCTTTGATCAAGCTTTGGTATTCTTCGTAAGTGTAATATTTGTCATCTGTGTCTTTCAGCAGAGCAAATTTATTAGCCTTTTCGTAGAAATCTTCTTGAGTCAACATGCCGTAGTTGATGAAAATCTTCAAATCATCCCATTTCTCCTCGAATTCTTTGCGGTCATTCTTAAAAATGGCTTGCAGGCGGTCTGATACTTTCTTAGAAATATAAGTGGAGATTTTCTTCACGTTGGAATCGCTCTGCAAGTAAGAACGGGATACGTTCAACGGGATATCCGGTGAGTCAATCACTCCGTGTAACAGGGTCAGGAAGTCTGGAACAATACCTTCTACCGAGTCGGTGACATAGACCTGGTTGCAGTAAAGTTGGATTTTGTTTTTTTGTAATTCAATGTTGCTCTTCACTTTCGGGAAGTACAGAATACCTGTCAGATTGAACGGATAATCCACATTCAGGTGGATCCAGAACAGAGGTTCGTCTGCCATAGGATATAACTCCCGATAGAATTTCTTATAATCTTCGTCTTTCAGCTCTACCGGTTTGCGTGTCCATAAAGGATAGGTTTCGTTGATTACGTTGTCTTCGTTTGTTTCAACCTGCTTTCCATCTTTCCATTCTTTCTTTTTGCCGAATGCAATGGGGATAGGAAGGAAGCGGCAATATTTAGTCAGCAATGAAGAAATACGTGTTTCTTCCAGAAATTCCTTGCAGTCATCATCTATATAAAGGATAATATCCGATCCGCGGCTTTCTTTTTCAACGTTTTCGATAGTGAACTCAGGGCTTCCGTCGCAAGTCCATTTCACAGCTTGTGCTCCTTCTTGGTGGGATTTTGTGATGATTTCCACTTTTTTGGCTACCATGAAGGCAGAATAGAAACCCAGACCAAAGTGTCCGATGATGGCATTGGCATCATCTTTATATTTTTCAAGGAAGTCGTTAGCACCTGAAAAAGCTATCTGATTGATATATTTGTCGATCTCTTCGGCTGTAAGTCCGATACCCCGGTCGGAAATGGTGATGGTATCTTTTCCTAAGCTTACTTTAATGGTAAGATCTCCCATCTCTCCTTTGAATTCACCTTTAGATGCAAGGGTTTTCAGCTTCTGTGTGGCATCTACTGCATTAGAAACTAATTCACGGAGGAATATTTCATGATCACTGTATAAGAACTTTTTAATGATGGGGAAAATGTTCTCAGTGGTTACCCCAATATTTCCTTTTTGCATACTATTTATGGTTTTAAGTTATTATGTTATATATACGTTTGAATCGTCTTTTTGTTGGATGATGCGCAAAAAAAATGCCAGATACAGTGATATCTGACATTTTGTCTGTTATTTTTTGAATAACTTTGGACTCTTTACTTTTCCACAGTCATGACAATGAGGTCTTTTTCTTTGTCATAGCTTACCTTGATCGTGTCACCAGCTGCCATTTCTGATCCAAGTATCAGCTCGGAGATGCCATCCTCCAAGTTGTTTTGGATGGCACGTTTCAATGGGCGTGCTCCAAACTGTACATCGTAACCTTTGGTGGCTACAAACTTTTTGGCATCTTCGTCAATAACAAGCTTGTAACCAATGTTTTTCACACGACTGTAAAGGCCCTTAAGTTCAATATCAATAATCCGGGTCAGTGCATCCAGATCGAGTTGGTCGAAAGTTATTATTTCGTCCAAACGATTGATGAATTCGGGCGCAAAAGACTTATTCAAAGCTTTTGTAATCACGCTGCGCGAGTATTCTTTGTCATCAGTACGGACCTGGGCGGCAAATCCGATTCCTTTTCCGAATTCTTTCAGTTGGCGGGTTCCAATATTAGATGTCATGATGACTATGGTATTTTTAAAGTCTACAGTTCTGCCATAACTGTCAGTCAACCGACCTTCATCCATCACTTGCAACAATATGTTGAATACATCGGGATGCGCTTTTTCAATTTCATCCAATAAAACGATAGAGTAGGGTTTACGCCTTACTTTCTCCGTCAGCTGCCCACCTTCTTCATAACCTACGTATCCGGGAGGTGCTCCTACCAGACGGGATACGGTGAATTTTTCCATATATTCACTCATGTCAATGCGGATAAGTGCATCTGCTGAACCGAACATTAGTTTCGCTAACTCCTTGGCCAAATGAGTCTTGCCGACACCTGTCGGACCTAGAAACATGAATGTACCAATCGGCTTATTAGGATCTTTCAGGCCTACACGGCTTCTTTGAATAGCTTTTACCAGTGTGGCGATTGCTTTGTCCTGACCGATAACTTTAGAAAGCAGATCGTCTTTCATTCCTAATAATTTCATTCCTTCAGCCTGTGCCATTCTTTGTACAGGTACGCCTGACATCATGGAAACGACTTCAGCTATTTGTTCGTCATCTACCGTTTCCCGGTTTTCCTTCAGACTTTTTTCCCATTCTTCCTTCAGGGTATCAAGCTGATTCGTATATTCTTTCTCTTTGTCACGATAACTGGCGGCCAGTTCGAAATTCTGTAGCCTGACAGCTTCATTTTTAAGAGATTTCATCTCATCAATCAGTTTTTCCTGTTCTTCTATTTCTTTAGGAGCAGTGATATTAGTAAGATGTACGCGCGAGCCGGCTTCATCTAAAGCATCTATCGCTTTATCGGGGAAGTTACGGTCTGTGATATATCGGTCTGTTAGTTTCACACAAGCTTCAAGGGCTGCATCTGTATAGTTCACATTATGATGATCCTCGTATTTATCCTTGATATTTTTCAATATCTGAAGTGTCTCTTCTGCAGTTGTTGGTTCTACAATAACCTTTTGGAACCGACGTTCCAATGCACCGTCTTTTTCAATGTTTTGGCGGTATTCGTCCAACGTCGTCGCTCCGATGCATTGAATCTCGCCTCTGGCCAATGCGGGTTTCAACATATTGGCTGCATCCATTGAGCCCGCTGCAGAACCTGCTCCCACAATAGTGTGGATTTCATCGATGAAAAGAATGATGTTAGGATTCTTCTTCAACTCGTTTAAGATAGAACGAATACGTTCCTCGAATTGTCCACGATATTTAGTGCCTGCGACAACGGCAGTCATATCAAGAGCTATCACTCGTTTGTCAAATAAGATACGTGATACTTTCTTTTCCACAATCCGTAATGCAAGTCCCTCAACAATGGCAGATTTGCCGACTCCCGGTTCGCCAATCAAAATTGGGTTGTTTTTCTTGCGACGGCTCAATATTTGTGCCAGTCGCTCTATTTCCTTCACCCGGCCAACTACAGGATCTAGTTTTCCTTCTTCGGCAGCTTTTGTCATGTCTGTGCCGAAATTGTCGAGTACAGGAGTGTCATTAGCCGGCTTTTTTTGTGCCGGGCGTGCCTGCTGTTGTGCTGCATTTGATTTATTGCCACTTGGACTCTGACGTATATCCTCGTCTTCATCCTCGTCCTCACTGAACCCCAGACCTGCATGGGTGTCTGGTTGTAAAGTGAGTTTGATTTTTTCGTATGTTACGCCATTGCTTTCCAAGACGTGGAAAGCTGCATTATCCTTGACCTTCATAATTGCTAACAAAATATGTTCAGAGTCAGCCGCAATGTTTCTCAATAACTTAGCCTCTAGAATACATAGCTTTAACACTTTGGATGCTTTGTCATTAAAGCTAATATTCTCGTCATAGGTGGTGTCATTTTCTGCATTGTTTTTCACAATGGCCTCCAACTGATTTTTTATGTCCTGTAAGTTTATTTGCAAATTAAACAAAATCTCGATAGCTTTTCCTTCACCTTCACGTATCAGTCCCAACAACAAGTGTTCGGGACCAATATAGCTATTTCGCAGCCTGTTGGCTTCTTCCTTGCTATACATGATGATATCGGACACTCTTTGTGTAAATTGATTGTTCATAAATTTATCGTCCTCCTAAAGTATAGTATTTATTTCCCAGTGTGCAAAGATACACATAATAACAATGCATACCATTGTTTTCTTATTTATATTAGCATAACAAAATGTATGCCAAGCTTTGACAGGCTAAATGGATTAAACAAAAATAAGGGTTATAGCGAACTATTCACAAAGTAAATGAGAAGTGGGAGTGATAATCACTATATACTATAAAATAAGGTATAGGGATACTTTTTACTTATATAAGTAAAAACATTTAATAGACTTAACTTTTTTATGGGTTTTGTTTCGTATGTCGTATAAAAGTAGTACTTTAGCGTGGTTTTTGGTAAACCAAAAAGATGTATAATTAATATTTGTTTAAATGCTAGAACAAGACAGAATTATAAAGATTAACATCGAAGAGGAAATGAAGTCGTCGTACATTGATTACTCAATGTCAGTAATTGTTGCGCGCGCCCTCCCGGATGTTCGCGATGGCTTTAAACCGGTTCATAGACGTATCTTATATGGTATGATTGAACTGGGAAATACCTCCGATAAAGCTTATAAGAAATCAGCAAGAATTGTAGGTGAAGTTTTGGGTAAATATCACC
>OGGI01000105.1_pt1 | contig 92773 bp, 80 predicted proteins | sample 1571051 | NCBI WGS metagenome assembly OGGI01 (sample SAMEA2582075, study PRJEB24529) | metagenome | biome: Human gut stool | place: China | collected 2011 | reverse complement strand
GAAGCCTTCGGATAAAGTCCCCGCCAAGGCGGATGGTTTTCGGGCTGAAATTCCGACCGCAGGCGAAAATAAACAAGGAAGCCTTCGGATAAAGTCCCCGCCAAGGCGGATGGTTTTCGGGCTGAAATTCCGGCCGCATGCGATAAGCCCCTCCCGAGGGAGGGGTTTGGGGTGGGGTCAGACTTGCAAACGACGCCAAAGGCGGCGACAAGGCGGCAAGGATTTCAGAGAGCGGGATTAAAAAAGAACAAACATACTTAATAAAAACAAACATTATGTCAAAAGTTACTGTCGTAGGTGCAGGCGCCGTAGGTGCAACCTGTGCAAACGTGATGGCTTGCCGCGAGGTGGCGAGCGAAGTGGTCCTCATCGACATCAAGGAGGGTCTCTCGGAAGGCAAGATGCTGGACATGTACCAGTGCTCGACGCTGATGGATTTCGACACGAAGGTCGTAGGCGCAACCAACGACTACAAGACGACGGCCAATTCGGACGTGGTGGTCATCACCTCGGGCATTCCCCGCAAGCCGGGCATGACCCGCGAGGAGCTGATCGGCACGAACGCCGGCATTATGAAGGGCGTGATCGAGAACGTCATCAAGTACTCGCCCCGCGCCATCATCATCGTGGTTGCCAACCCGATGGACACGCTGACCTACCTGGCCCTGAAGGCTTCGGGACTCCCGAAGAACCGTATCATCGGCATGGGCGGCGCATTGGACTCGGCCCGCTTCAAGTGCTACCTGGCCAAGGCCACGGGCGCTAACATCAACAACGTCGACGGCATGGTCATCGGCGGCCACGGCGACACGACGATGATTCCGCTCGTATCGAAAGCCACGGTCAACGGCGTTCCCGTTTCGCAGTTCGCTTCGAAGAAGAAACTCGAAGAGGCTGTCGCCAACACGATGGTCGGCGGAGCCACGCTGACCAAACTCATCGGCACTTCGGCATGGTACGCTCCCGGCGCAGGCGCAGCGATGATGGTCGAGGCTATCCTCAACGACCAGAAGAAGATGGTTCCCTGCTGCTGCTACCTCGACGGCGAGTACGGCCAGAAGGACATCTGCATCGGCGTTCCCGCGATCATCGGCCGCAAGGGCATCGAGAAGATCGTGAAGATCGACCTCACGAAGGAAGAGGCCGAGAAGTTCGCCGCTTCGGCCGAGGCCGTCCGCAAGACGAACAACATCCTGCACGAGATCAAGGCGCTCTAAACCGGGGGTGGGTGGCGGACCGGAATACGGAAAGCCTGTCCCGCAAAACCCAGGGAACTCCTTTACAAAAGCCGCTCCGACGATTCGGAGCGGCTTTTTCGTATCCGGAAAGGAGCGTCTATCAGAAGCTGACCTTCGCGCCGATGAACCAGCTGCGGGGCAACGAAGGTCCGTAAATGTAGCCCGAATCGCGGTCCACGCCCTTGTCGAAATCCTTCTGGTAAGCGTTGAACAGATTCTGCACGCCGCCGTAAAGCTGGAGGGTGATCTCCTTGTAGACCCGCAGGTCGTAGGCCAGACGCAGGTTCACGTCGCAGAACGCAGGCGTCGTGACGGCCACATCCCGCTCCACGCCCGATCCGGCCATGTGCTGCACGAGCATCTCGCCCGTGCAGGTTCCCGTCACGTCGGCCGTGAAATTGCGCAAGGGCTTCAGCGACGCCGTGAAATAACCGTACAGATCGGGCGTGCGAAACATCCGGCGCACGGGAGGCACCGTTTTGTCCTCGCTCCAGTATTCAGGCTCGACATAGCGGCTCCGCTGCCACGTCACGCCCGCCTGCAACTCGAACCAGCGGGTGAAAACCGCCCGGCCTTCGGCGTTCAGGCCCCTCACCGTGGCGCCCGAACCGTTGTAACGCTCCTTGATTTTGCCGCCGTCGGCCGTGTCCTCGATGTCGCGCAGGGCGAACACGTCGTCGAGACGGGTGTAGAATCCCTCGACGAGCAGGTTGGTCTGCACCCGGCCGAAAGTGTGGTAGAGGTCGGCCGAGAGGCTCACGCTGTGCGAGCGTTCCTCCTTCAGATCGTCGGCAAGCCGGATGCGGACCCGCTTGCCGCCCACGATGGCGATGTGCATGTCCTCGTCGAAGGCCTGCGGGGCGCGGTAGCCCCCGGCATAGCTCACACGCAGGTTCACCGACTCCGAAGGATTGAAGCGGACATTGGCCCGGGGGCTGAAGATCGCATGGTCCACGAGGCTGTGCTTGTCGAGGCGGCCGCCGATGAGCAGCGACCATTTCCGGGTCTTCCATTCGTTCTGGAGATAGGCCCCGACGATGTGCACCGTCTGGTCAGTGCGGATGTCATAGCCGATCGAACGGTCCGAAAGGTCGTCGTAGCTGTACTCCGTGCCGAGCGTCAGCTCCGAGGGCATGAAGAGCAGTTTGCGGAAGGCATGGACATACTGCATGCCCGCGGCGAGGGTCAGATCGTGCGTCGTGCCGTAGGCGTCGAGGTCCTGCTTGCTGCCGTAATAACTCTTGCGGGCCGTGTTCTGGAACGAGGCGTAGGCATTGAAGTGGTTGCTGCGGTCGGCCGACGAGATGTCGAACGAAAGGCTTCCGCCGTCGATGGCATGGTCGGTCTGCTCGGCGACGAAGGCTTCGTGGGGCGGCTGCTTCAGCAGGTCGCCGCCCCGGCGGTACTCGTCGATGTGGTGGTACTGCGCCGTGATGCGCGAATAGGCCCCCGTGCGGAAGAACGAGCGCATGCCCACGGACTGGCTGCTGATGACGGGCAGTTCGGTGAATCCGTCGCCGTCGTGGTCGTAGCCCGAACGGTGGCGGCTCTGGCCGAAGACGCTGATGCCCGCACGGCCGCTTTCGGAGACGATCGAAGCGTTGAGCATCGTGTTGTTGTCGTAGGAGTTGCTGCCTCCGAGCGAGGTCAGCGTATGCGACAGCTGAGCCGAACTGCGCGTCGGCTCACGGGTGATGATGTTAATCGTGCCGCCGATGGCCGACGAGCCGTAGAGCGCCGACCCGCCGCCGCGCAGCACCTCGACCCGCTCGATCATATTGGCCGGAATCTGCTCCAGCCCGTAGACACCCGTCAGGGAGGAGAAAACCGGATGCGAGTCGACCAGAATCTGCGAATAGTGGCCGTCGAGACCGTTGATGCGGACCTGCGTGAAGCCGCAGTTCTGGCAGTCGTCCTCGACGCGCACCCCGGGCTGGAACGAAAGGCCCTGGGCCAGGCACGAGGCGTTGGCCCGTTCGAACAGGCCGGCGTTCAGCACGCTCACCAGCGCCGGAGCTTCGCGCCGCAGCGTCTCCGAACGGCTGGCCGAGACGACCACTTCGTCCATCGAAATGCCGCTCTGCGCCACCTCGAAGTTGAGTTCCCGGGTCTCGCCCCGTTCGAGAGCGACGGTCATCCGACCGGAGGCATAGCCCAGCGCACGGACTTCGAGCGTCAGTTCGCCGACAGGGAGGTTTTTCAGGAAATAGTGGCCCGAAGCGTCGGTCGTCGTACCGAAAGCCGTGCCGACGACGGCCACCGAGGCGTAGGCGATGTGTTCATGGGTATCACGGTCCACGACGTGGCCGAAAAGATTCGCGTCCGTGCTTTTGCGCGGCGCTTCGGCCGCGAGCACGACAAGGCTCTGGCACACGGACAGCGCCAACAAAATATATCGTTTCATACGAAAGTATTGAATAATGGTGAAAGTAAGTCCGCTCCGGCATGCGGATGATTGCGGCTTCCGGCCGCGTTTACAAATCCGGTCCACCCCTGAATCCCCTCCTCGGAAGGGACTTACGGCGTAAAAACACACGCCGCTTCCGCTTTGACGGCTCGGCAAACGATAAATCGTCGGCCCTCGCCTGTCGCCGCAGTTGTCGCGATGCAGCCGGACATGCCGATATTACGAAACGCAATTACGCCGCCGGAGGCGCCCGCAGGGAGAAACGCCGGACCTCGACCGCACATTTGCAGCGCGTGGCTTCGGGTTGCAGCACGGCCAGCACCTCGGCGTAGAATTCATGCGGAGGCTGGGTCTCGGCCAGGTAGGGGAAGAAATAGAAATCGTCGACGACACAGAATTCGACGACCTGTTCGGCAGCGCCGTTGTCGGGAACCAGATCGCCGCTGAAAGCCGCGAAATGGGCATGGTCCTCCAAATAGATATGCACCTTCTGACCCGCATGGGCTGCGAGCAGAACGGCCAGCATAAAGGCCGCGAGGCATTGTTTGAGGCGGAGGTGCATTGTCTTCACGGTGGCGAAGATACGAAAAAAAGGGACCGCGACAAGCGGCCCCTGCAAAAATACCTACAAATGAGGGTGTATGTCCTGTCCGGCACTCCCCGGGGGAAGCGGACACCCCCGGAAAAAGCCGGGCGGTTCAAATGCTGATGTCGAGGATCTCGAAATGGATCGTGCCGGCCGGAACCTCCACGTCCACACGGTCGCCCTTCTTGCGGCCCAGCAGCGCCTTCGCGATAGGCGTGCCGATCGCCAGCTTGCCTTCGCGCAGATTCGCCTCGTGCTCGGCGACGATCGTGTAGGTCATCTGCTTCTGGTTGTTGTGGTTCAGAAGCGTCACCTTGCTCAAAATCTGCACTTTGCTCTTGTCGATCTTCGACTCGTCGATCACGCGGGCGTTGGCCATCGTATCCTCCAGTTTGGCGATACGCATCTCCAGCAACCCCTGTGCCTCACGGGCGGCATCGTACTCCGCATTCTCCGAAAGGTCGCCCTTGTCGCGCGCTTCGGCGATCGCCGCCGAAATCGCCGGACGCTCGACGGAACGCATGTGCTCGAGTTCGTCCTTGATTTTCTTGTAGCCCTCCGCTGTCAGATAAATAATCTCTTGTGCCATAATCCAATAACTCTCCGGAATCTCCCGCCGGAAGCCGGAAATTCCAAAAACCGAATAAAACGTAAAAAATAAGAATCCTGACCCGAAAAGGCCAGAACCCCGTTGCTATTGCATAGACAAAGATAGGAAGTAAAATCCATATTTCCAAATCTTTTTTCGCGCCCCGTGGCACGGATCGTGCCCGCCGTGCGGGGTATGTACATCGCCCTTACGCTTCATCTGCTGTGGACGCTCGGCGCGGCCGCCGTCATCACGCGCCGCCAACGGATACCGGCCTCGGCGGCCGCCTGGCTGGCGCTGGTCTTCCTGCTTCCCGTCGCCGGCACGCTGCTTTACGTGCTGGCCGGATACCGCCGCGCGGTCCCGGCGGCAGAGTCCTGCGACTGCCGGGGCGACGCCGTGGAGCAGATCGTCGCCCGCGGCTGCGGAACCCGCCCCGCGCCCCGCAACAGCGTCAGCCTGCTGCACAACGGCAGCAACGCCTTCACGGCGCTGATCGCCGCCCTGCAACACGCCGTCCGCTCGATCCACATGGAGTACTACATCATCCGCGACGACCGCATCGGGCGCACCATCGCCGAAATCCTGATCCGCAAAGCCCGCGCCGGACTCGAAGTGCGCGTCATCTACGACGCCGTAGGCTCGTGGCGGCTGAGCCGCACGACATTGCGCCGCATGCACGACGCCGGGGTACGCACGGCCGCCTTCGAGCCGGTGCGCTTCCCGTGGTTCACCACGCGCGTTTCGCGCCGCAACCACCGCAAAATAGTCGTCACGGACGGCCGTATCGCCTTTCTGGGTGGCATAAATATTGCGAAATACTACCTCGACGGAGATTACATGGGCAAGTGGCGCGACGAGCACCTCCGCATCGAGGGCGACGCCGTGAAGGACTTGCAGCGGCTCTTCATCGCCGACTGGGCGCGGGTCACGGACGAATGTCTCGACCTGCGCCGTTACGTCGCCCCGCACGGCATCCGGCAGCGCCTGCCGATCCAGCTGGCCTGGTCCGAAGAGGGCCCCTCGCGGCTGACCATCGCCGAGGCTTTCGCAGCGGCCGTCGTCCGGGCCAGACAGCGGGTGCGCATCTGCTCACCCTACTTCCTGCCCCCGACGCTGATCCTCGACGCGCTGCGCCTTGCGGCGCGGGGCGGCATCCGGGTCGAAGTGATGATCCCGACGTGCAGCGACTCGCCGTTCTCGGACCTCGTGTCCGACTCCTACGTCGCGGACCTGCTCGACGCCGGAGTCGAACTCTACCGCTACGACAACGGATTCCTGCACGCCAAACTGGTGATCGTCGACGACACGCTGGCGTCGGTCGGAACCGCGAACATGGACTACCGCAGTCTGACGGACAACCTCGAAGTCACGGCCTTCATCCGCGACCGCGAGACGGTCCGGCAGCTGGCGGCGACCTTCGACGACGACCTCGCCTCGTGCCGCCGCATCACGCGCGCCGAATGGAGGCCGCCGCTGTGGCGCCGGACGCTGGGCGACGTGCTCCGGCTCGTGTCACCCCTGATGTGATCCCGTCCTAAACATCAACGTCTTATGAAACACCTGGTCTTCACCCTCCTCGCCGCGCTCGTCTTCTCCGGCGCGGCCTCCGCCCAACGCCTGATGGTCGGCGTACGCGGCGGCGTCAACTTCGCCGACTACTCGTTCGTCCCGACCCGCATCGGCGACACCCGCTTCACGCCCGGCGCCGTCCGGGCCGGTTACGACGTGGGCTTCGTCCTGCGGCTCAACCTTTCGAAACACCTCCACCTGCAATCGGAACTGAACTACGCCTTCGTCAATTACAACGTGCTGGCCGAGAACTCCGGGAGCCGCCGCATCGCGCTGCGCACCGAGCGGTTCGAAATCCCCGTCCAGCTGGGCTTCCAGTTCGGCGTGCTGCGCCTGTTCGGCGGCGCGCTGTTCCGCGTCACGGAATCCGAGCGGAGCAGCGTCCCGCAGCTGCTCAAGGTCCGCTTCAACAACGGCGACGTGGGCGTCATGGGCGGACTGGGCTTCAACGTCCGCAAATTCTTCATCGACTTCCGCATCTCGGGCTACCCGCGTTCGCGCGTCTGGCACGATTTCACCTCCGAAGGAATCGCCCGGCGCGTCAAAGTGCCCCACGACATCGTCTACGGCGGGTCCCTGGGATTTTTCTTCTGACACCGTCGCCGAAAACGTCCCGGCACGGCGCGCCCCACCGCAACAAGCTGCAAATCGGGCATTTATCCACACCCCGAAACATCGTTCCGGCACCTTCGCCCCGCCCTCAAGCCCCCGCCCCGGCAGGGGCTTTTTCACGCGCCGCCGGAAAAAACGCCCCGCACGGCATCTTCGCAGCCTCCGCGAGCAATATTTTTTTTTTGCAAATCGTTAATTTATGCGTAACTTTGCGCGATAAAGCGCCGTAAAAGATTCATAAATGAAGCAGACTTTTTTATACGCCCTTTGCGGAGTGGCGGCAGCGATCATCCTCGGAGGATGCTCCGGGATGAACGCCCTTCTGAAAAGCGGGCAGCCCGAACTGATTTACAGCAAGGCGCTGGAGTACTACCAGAAGGAGAAATGGCAGCGCGCCTCGACCCTTTTCGAAGGCGTGCAGCACTACTACACGGGCTCGTCGCGCGAAGACAGCATCTCGTTCTTCAACGCCCGCTGCAAGTACAAGAACCGCGATTTCGACACGGCTTCGACCCTGCTGGACGACTTCCGCCGCAAATTCGGCCGCAGCGCCTTCATCGAAGACGCCGAGGGCATGTACGCGCTCTGCTTCTACTACCTCTCGCCGGGTCCCTCGCGCGACCAGACGATGACCGGGCACGCGCTGATCGCCATCAACGAATTCATGTCGCGCTATCCGCAGAGCGACCGCGTCGAGAACTTCCGCAAGATCAACACCGAGCTGACCGAACGGCTCCACGAGAAAGCCTACCTGAACGCCTACACCTATTATAAGACGGGCAAATACAAATCGGCGATCGTGGCGTTCAAGAACGCGCTGAAACAATACCCCGAGAGCAAGCGCCGCGAAGAGATCATGTACCTGATCGTCGATTCGGGCTACCGCCTGGCCAGCAACTCGATCTCCGAAAAGCAGACCGACCGCTACCTGTCGATGCTCGACTCCTACCTCTCGTTCAAGGAGGAGTTCCCCGAATCGACGCACATCAAGAGCCTCGACCGCATGGCCCAGCAGGCACGCGACTACCTCGACCGCAATAACAAAGACAACAACATATAAGATGGAAATCAAGAAGAACATTCCCAACAACACCATCACGCGCAAGCTGGTGGATCTGGACCGGGAGACGGGCAACGTCTACAAAAGCATCAACATCATCGCCCGCCGCGCCAACCAGATCTCGACCGAACTCAAGACGGAGCTTAACCGCAAGCTCGCCGATTTCTCGTCGCCCACCGACACCATGGAGGAGACCTTCGAGAACCGCGAGCAGATCGAGATTTCGCGTTACTACGAACGCCTGCCCAAACCGGTGATCATCGCCACCGAGGAGTTCCTCGACCACGAGCTGGTCTACAAGGAGGGCAAGGACGGCGTGATGAAGGAGATTTAAAATCCGCACGCAATGGCATCCCCGGGCACGTGTCCCCCGCTGGCGGGACGCCACATACTGCTGGGTATCACGGGTAGCATAGCGGCCTACAAGGCTGCCGTGCTTTGTCGTTTATTGAAGACGGCCGGCGCCGACGTGCGCGTGGTGATGACTCCGCTGGCGAAGCAGTTCATCACGCCCCTGACGATGGCCACGCTCTCGAAGAACCCGATTCTGGTGGAGTTCTTCGACCCCGAAAACGGCGCGTGGAACTCCCACGTGTCGTTGGGCGAATGGGCCGACTGCTACCTGATCGCCCCCGCCACGGCCAACACCCTGGCCAAAATGGCCTCCGGCATCGCCGACAACCTGCTGCTGACCACCTACCTCTCGGCCCGCTGCCCGGTCGCCGTGGCTCCCGCCATGGACCTGGACATGTACGCCCACGAGGCCACGCAGCAGAACCTCCGGACACTCGCCCGACGCGGCGTGCATATCGTCGAGCCGGGCGAAGGCGAACTGGCCAGCGGTCTTCAGGGCAAGGGCCGCATGGCCGAACCCGATGCGATCGCCGCATTCGTCGGCGGTCTTCTCCGTGAAAAAAAAAAGAACCTGCAAGGTAAACGGCTGATCGTCACGGCAGGAGCCACGATCGAAGCCATCGACCCCGTGCGGTTCATCTCGAACCACTCCTCGGGCAAGATGGGCTATGCCATTGCCGGGGAGCTGGCCGACAGAGGGGCCTGCGTGACGCTTGTCACGGGCCGCACGGAGCTGCCGACGCCCGCGGGCGTGGAGCGCGTGGATGTGCTCTCGGCCGCCGAGATGTACGACGCCGCGGTCCGGGCTTTCGAAGGGTCCGACGGGGCCGTGATGTGCGCCGCCGTGGCCGACTACACCCCCGACCGGGTTTCGGACACCAAAATCAAGAAATGCGACGGCGACATGTGCATCACCCTGCGCCGCACGCGCGACATCGCCGCCGAGCTTGGAGCGCACAAGGGCGGCCGCCTGCTGGTGGGATTCGCCCTGGAAACCCACGACGAACAGGCGCACGCCGAAGCCAAACTCGAAAAGAAGAATTTCGACTTCATCGTCCTCAACTCGCTGCGCGACGCCGGAGCCGGCTTCCGCGGCGACACGAACAAGGTGACCTTCATCGACCGCACGGGCCGCGAAGAGCTTCCCCTGCTGTCGAAGCGCGAAGTCGCCGAACGCATCGCCGAACGTATCGAAGAGTTTTTCACCGAATAGCGCGCAATCGCACCCGGTTTTCGTTTTTTCATTTTTAATTCTTAATTTTGAATTCTTAATCCCGAATTGGTATGCTACGCCGTCTGTCGGTCGAAAACTACGCGCTCATCGACAAGCTCGAAATGGAGCTGGACCCCCACCTGAACATCATCACGGGTGAGACCGGGGCCGGAAAATCCATTCTGCTCGGCGCGCTGGGCCTGCTGCTCGGAGCCAAGAACGACGGGCAGGCGATGAAGGACGCAACGCGCAACTGCACGGTGGAGGGGACCTTCGACCTCGCGGGAAGCAGCCTGGAAGCGTTTTTCGCCGAGAACGACCTCGACTACGCCCCCGAAACGACCCTGACGCGCATGATCACCCCTGCGGGCAAGAGCCGCGCCTTCGTCAACGACGTACCCGTGCAGCTGGCGCAACTGCGCGAACTGGGCGCACGCCTGCTGGACATCCACTCGCAGCACCAGAACCTGATCCTCTCGTCGGAGGAGTTCAGGACTTCGGCGCTCGACACCGTGGCTGCGAACGGGGAACTGCTGACGCAGTACGCCGCGCAGTATGCCCGGCTTACGGAGCTGCGCCGCCGTCTCGCGGCCCTGCGCGAAGAGGCCGCCAACGGCCGCCGCGACGAAGAGTGGCTCCGGTTCCAGACCGAGGAACTCACCTCGGCCAACCTGCGTCCCGGCGAGCAGGCAGAGCTGGAGGAGGAGCTGGCGGTGCTCGAAAACGCCGACCGCATCGGCGAGGCGCTGACCTCCCTGCGCAACGCCCTCGACGCCGACGAGACCGGGGTGCTGGCGCAGCTCAAGAATTCGGAGAACGAACTCAACCATATCCGCAGCCACTACCCCGCCGCCGGGGAATATGCCGGACGGCTGCGCTCGGTGCTGGAGGAACTGAAGGACATCAACGGTTCGGCCGCCGCCGCATGCGAACGGCTCGATGCCGACCCCGAGCGGCTGGCGAAGTGCTCGGCGCGGCTCGACACGCTGATCGCCCTGCAACAGAAACACCGCGCGGCGGACGAAGCGGAGCTGATCGCCCTGCGCGACCGCTGCGCTGCACAACTCGCAGCCATCGTCCACAGCGACGAGGAGATCGCCCAGGCGGAAGCAGCCCTCTCGGAAGCAGCCGAAAAGACCGCGACGCTGGCCGACCGTCTGCACAAGACGCGCGAGAAGGCCGCTGCGGGATTCGAGAAACACATCCTCTCGACCCTCGCCCGGCTGGGCATGCCCGAGACGGTTTTCCGCATCGCCCTGACACCCCTCGCAGAGCCGGGACGCACGGGCCGCGACAGCGTGCAATTCCTCTTCACGGCCAATCCGCGAATGACGCCGCAGCCCGTCGAGCGCATCGCCTCAGGCGGCGAGCTTTCGCGCGTGATGCTAGCCCTGAAAGCCCTGCTGGCCGAACGGATGCAGCTGCCGACGATCATCTTCGACGAGATCGACACGGGCGTTTCGGGCCGCATCGCCGACGCCATGGGCGAAATCATCGCCTCGCTCTCGGCCTCGATGCAGGTGGTGGACATCACCCACCTGCCGCAGGTCGCTTCGAAGGGCACGGCGCACTTCGTGGTCTACAAGCGCGGCGGACGCACCGACATCACGCGCCTGGGCGACGAGGAGCGCGTGACCGAGATCGCCAAGATGCTCTCCGGCTCGGAAATCACCGACGCCGCCGTGGCCCAGGCCCGCATCCTGCTCGGCAAATAGCCGTACAAAACCGATTTCACACGTGACGGAGCGGCCGGACCGCTCCGCCCGCCATTATAACCCCTAAAAAACACGACATGAACGACATCCTCGAAATTGCGGCCGCCAACCAGCAGCGCGCCCGCGAGGTCATCCGCGACACCGATCTGGAGGCCATCTGGCGCTCGGTGGGCGCCGAAGCGAACCTCGTAGGCTCGCTCCGCACGGGTCTGCTGATGAAGCACCGCGACATCGACTTTCACATCTACTCCTCACCGCTCCGCGTGGCCGACAGCTTCGCCGCCATGGCCCGGCTGGCCGAAAATCCCCGCATCCGTCGCATCGAGTACGGAAACCTGCTCGACGCGCAGGACCAGTGTCTCGAATGGCATGCGTGGTATGCCGACGCCGACGAACGGCTCTGGCAGATCGACATGATCCACATGCCCCGCGGCTCGGCCTGGGACGGCTATTTCGAACGCGTGGCCGACCGAATCAGCGCCGTACTGACCGACGAGACGCGCCGCGCCGTCCTGCAAATCAAGTACGACACGCCCGACGAGGTGAAGATCATGGGCATCGAATACTACCAGGCGGTCCTTCGCGACGGCGTGCGCACCTATGCCGAGTTCGAAGCATGGCGTGCGGCGAACCCCGTCGAGGGCATTCTGGAATGGATGCCGTAAGCCCGCCGGAAACACCGCTCCCCTGCACGGCCCTGCCGGCCGGCATATGGAAAGCATTGAACCGCAAATGCGGCAAGGAGAAATAACCGCCGCAGCCTCAAAGAAAACGGACCGTTCCTTTCGGGGGACGGTCCGTTTTGCGTCAATGCCGGCGCAGCCGCCACCGTTGCACGATCGTCTCGCCCCGGAAGTAGATGACCAGCGAACTGACGATGACCGCCATGCCCGCCACGGTGCTAAAATCGGGGTATTCGCCGGGCAGCATGATCCAGCTCAGCACGGCTCCCAGGACAGGATTGATCAAACGGCACATATTGATGTCGCTGACCTTCGTGCCCTCGGTGCGCAGGGCCATGAACCAGAAACTGAAGGCGAAGACCGAGATGAAGACCAGCACGCCGAGACTCGCATAAAACCCGACGGGCTTGGCCCAGAAGGGGTGGAAACCCTCCGCCGCGATGCCCACGCCGTAAATCAGCAGGCCGCCGAAAAACATCTGCACGGCATTCAGGAAGATCGGATCGACCTTGCCCTTGTCCTCCGAAACCGAAATCGCGGAATAGCCCTGGAACAGGATGCAGGCCAGCAGCAGGACGATACCCCCGATGCCGCGCCAGTCGAGCGGCGAACCGTCGCTGCCCGTGCCGACGATCAGCAGCAGTCCCGCGAGGCTCACCGCAAGACTCACGACCTTGTAACGGTTCAGGCGGTCGTTGCTGGCCACGAGGTGCGCCAGCAGCACGTTGATCAGCGGCGTGAGGCCCATGACGATCGAGCTGATGGCCCCGCTGACGAAATCGACTCCGAAATAGAAGGCCGTATAGCCCATGAACATATTGATCAGGATCAGGTTGCCGAAAAGCCGCCGGTGCTGCATGATCTCGCGCCACATGCCGCGATGCCAGGTGTAGGCGAAGAGAATGATTCCGACAACGGTGAAGCGCAGGCCCGCGAAATTCATCGGCGAGAAATCGTAGCTCAACCCCTGCTTGATGAACGGATTGACAATCGCCCACAATACCGAGGCCAGCACGGCGTAGAGTATTCCTTTTTTCATAACGTGCATCTTTCCGCCGCAAAGGTACGAAAAACGGCCGGCAAAACGAAACCGGTCCGGGCAAATGGACGGGCCGGTCCGGGAGCAGGCCGTGCATTCGCCGGAACGGCGCAGATGCCGGATACCGCGTCCCGGTCCGGGCGGATTCTGATTTTAAGCCGGATCCGTCCGGGCATCGTGAAGAACGGGACGAACGGATAGTACTTGAGGTACATTCCATTCGCCCCGTTCGAGAGATGTGCGGAAATATCCGCTTATAAATGGGAATCCGTTACATCATGCCGCCCATACCGCCTGCGGGCATCGCCGGCACGGCGGGAGCGTCGGACTTCTTCTCGGCCAGCACGCACTCCGTGGTGAGGAACATCGAGGCGATCGACGCGGCGTTCTCCAGCGCTACGCGCGACACCTTCGTCGGGTCGATGATACCGGCTTTCAGCAGGTCCTCGTACTTGTCGTCGCGGGCGTTGTAACCGAAGGCGTCCTTGCCCTCCTTCACCTTGTTGACGACCACCGAGCCTTCGCCGCCGGCGTTCTCGACGATCTGGCGGAGCGGCTCCTCGATGGCGCGTTTCACGATCTGGATACCCGTCGTCTGGTCCTCGTTCTGGCCCTTCAGGCCTTCGAGAGCCGCCGTGGCACGGATGTAAGCCACGCCGCCGCCCGGAACGATACCTTCCTCGACAGCTGCGCGCGTTGCGGCCAGCGCGTCGTCGACACGGTCCTTCTTCTCCTTCATCTCGACCTCCGTGGCGGCTCCGACGTAGAGCACGGCGACACCGCCGGCCAGCTTGGCCAGACGCTCCTGCAACTTCTCCTTGTCATAGTCCGACGTAGCCTTGTCGATCGACGAGCGGATCTGGGCCACACGGGCTGCGATCTCCTCCTTCTTGCCGGCGCCGTCGACGATGGTGGTGTTCTCCTTGTTGAGCGTCACCTTGTCGGCCGAACCCAGCATCTCCAGCGTCGTATCCTCGATCTTCATGCCCTTGTCGGCCGAGATCACGGTCGCACCCGTCAGGACGGCGATGTCTTCGAGCATCTCCTTGCGGCGGTCACCGAAGCCCGGAGCCTTGCAGGCGGCGATCTTCAGCGTGCCGCGGAGTTTGTTGACAACCAGCGCCGAAAGGGCCTCGCCGTCGACATCCTCGGCGATGATCAGCAGCGCACGGCCGCTCTGGGCCACCGGCTCCAGCACGCCCATCAGCTCCTTCATCGTCGAAACCTTCTTGTCCGTGATCAGGATATAGGGCTTTTCGAGCTGGGCCTCCATCTTTTCCGTGTCGGTGATGAAGTAAGCCGAAATGTAACCGCGGTCGAACTGCATGCCCTCGACCACCTCGACATGGGTCTCGGTTCCCTTGGCCTCCTCGACGGTGATGACACCCTCGTTGTTGACCTTGGCCATCGCCTCGGCGATCAGCTTACCGATCGTCTCGTCGTTGTTGGCCGAAATGGTGGCCACCTGCTCGATCTTGGCGAAATCCGAGCCGACCTCCTGGCTCTGCTTCCGCAGCGACTCCACGACCGTCGCAACGGCCTTGTCGATACCGCGTTTCAGGTCCATCGGGTTGGCTCCGGCCGTCACGTTCTTCAGACCGACGCCGATGATCGACTGCGCCAGCACGGTTGCGGTGGTCGTACCGTCGCCCGCATCGTCGTTGGTCTTCGAAGCGACCTCGCGGACCATCTGGGCGCCCATGTTGGCGAAAGCGTCCTCCAGTTCCACCTCCTTGGCCACCGTCACACCGTCCTTGGTGATCTGCGGAGCGCCGAATTTCTTGTCGATGATCACGTTGCGGCCTTTGGGACCGAGCGTTACCTTAACGGCGTTCGACAGCGCGTCGACACCCTCCTTGAGCAGTTCGCGCGCCTCTACGTTATATTTAATATCCTTTGCCATGACTATTTATCGAATTTAGATGATTGCCAAAATATCGTTCTGTTTCATAATGAGGTAGTCCACGCCGTCGACCTGGATTTCCTGACCGGCATACTTGCCGTAGAGCACCTGGTCGCCCTCCTTGACCTCCATCTTGACCTCCGAGGTTCCGGGACCTACTGCAACGACTTTGCCTGCCAGCGGTTTCTCCTTTGCCGTGTCGGGGATGATCAATCCGCCGGCCGTCTTCTCCTCCGCGGGATTCGGGAGAATCAGCACGCGGTCCGATAATGGTTTTACGTTCATAGCTTTGTGTTTTAAATTTGTTTGATATAATATGTTTCATTCGCTTTCGCAACCTCTATCCCATCAATAGATGTGCCAACCGTTTTTTGGCAGATTTTGCGTGACAAACGAGCAGAGGCGACTGCCATTTTGTCATTTCCGCCATTTCCGGACGATTTTTCAGCCGTTTTTTTTGCACGGACCGAAAAATCGTATTACATTTGCATCCCGATACGACGAACTCGTATCACACGGTGGATGTAGCTCAGTCGGTTAGAGCGTCGGATTGTGGTTCCGAAGGTCGAGGGTTCGAGCCCCTTCTTCCACCCGAAAAGGTCTTCTTGCGAAGACCTTTTTTCGTTGGCATGTGCAGACAGTTCAATTGGCCGACACGGAACATGCGATACGAATCCGTCGGGCGACATCGCCTCCGCGCTCCGGTTCCCGGGGCTGCATCATAAAAAAACCGGACGCCTCGCGGCATCCGGTTCTCTTTATATTCCGGCAGCAAATTACTTGCGGTAGATCTTCGTGTAGCCGTAGATAGCCTCGTCGCCGAGTTCCTCCTCGATGCGGAGCAGCTGGTTGTACTTGGCCATACGGTCCGAACGCGAAGCCGAACCGGTCTTGATCTGACCCGAGTTCGTAGCCACGGCGATGTCGGCGATGGTCGAATCCTCGGTCTCGCCCGAACGGTGCGACGTCACCGACGTATAGCCGGCGCGGTGAGCCATCTCGATGGCGTCGAGCGTCTCGGTCAGCGTACCGATCTGGTTTACCTTGATCAGGATCGAGTTGGCGCAGCCCATTTCGATACCCTTCTTCAGGAAGTCCACGTTGGTGACGAACAGGTCGTCGCCCACGAGCTGGCACTTGTCGCCGATCTCGGCGGTCAGCATCTGCCAGCCTTCCCAGTCGTTCTCCGACATGCCGTCCTCGATCGAGTCGATGGGGTATTTGGCGACGAGTCCCTTCAGGTACTCCACCTGCTCCTTCGACGTACGCTTGGCGCCCTTCTCGCCCTCGAACTTGGTGTAGTCGTAAACGCCGTCCTTGTAGAACTCCGACGAAGCGCAGTCCATGCCGATCGACACGTCGCCGCCCTCGCACTTGCGGCCGGGCTTGTAGCCGGCCATCTTGATGGCCTCGATGATCGACTCGATGGCATCCTCCGTGCCGTTGAGCGCGGGAGCGAAACCACCCTCGTCGCCTACGGCCGTCGAGAGGTTACGGTTGTGGAGCACCTTCTTCAGGTTGTGGAACACCTCGGCGCCCATGCGGATGCCCTCCTTGAACGAAGGAGCGCCCACGGGACGGATCATAAACTCCTGGAATGCGATCGGAGCGTCCGAGTGCGAACCGCCGTTGATGATGTTCATCATCGGAACGGGCAGCGTCTTGGCGTTCGCGCCGCCGATATAGCGATAGAGCGGCATGCCGAAATAGTCGGCGGCAGCGCGGGCAACGGCCAGCGACACGCCGAGGATGGCGTTTGCGCCGAGCTTCGACTTGGTGGGGGTTCCGTCGAGGGCGATCATGGCCTTGTCGATGCCCACCTGGTCGGCTACGTTCATGCCGATGACGGCCGGAGCGATCACTTCGTTAACGTTCTTCACGGCGTTCAGGACGCCTTTGCCCAGGTAACGGCTCTTGTCGCCGTCACGAAGCTCAAGGGCCTCGTTCTCGCCCGTCGACGCTCCGCTCGGAACGGCAGCGCGGCCGAATGCGCCCGATACGGTACGAACTTCGACCTCGATGGTCGGATTGCCTCGCGAGTCGAGGATTTCCCTTGCGTGAATCTCTACAATCTGCATAGTTGTAATAATTTGAATTTTATGGTGTTTGAATGCTAATTCCCTGAATCGGCACGGCAAAGGTACAAAATAATTGTGAATTGCAGTTTCATTATTGTTATTTTTTTCACGACAACAGCATTCGTTTCCGCGGATTTTTCTACAAATATCGTATCTTTGTGCCGCGGCACAGACGCATAACCTGTAAACGACTTTCAATCAATGCGAAAAGTTCTTTCGTTCTCGCTCTTTCTGATGCTGGGCCTCGTCGCCTCGCAGCTGCTTCCCGGCGCACTCGGCACGGCCTATCCGGGTTTCAAGGCGACTGCCGACACCCTGCTCTACATCTGCCTGGGATTCATTATGATCAACGTCGGACGGGAGTTCGAAATCGACAAGTCGCGCTGGCGCTCCTACACCGCCGATTACTTCATCGCCATGGCCACCGCAGCGCTGCCGTGGCTGCTGATCGTCCTCTACTATATTTTCGTACTGCTGCCCTCCGACCTCTGGACCGACTCCGCGGCGTGGAAGGAGAATCTGCTGCTGAGCCGTTTCGCGGCCCCGACCTCGGCCGGTATCCTCTTCACGATGCTCGCCGCGTTAAGCCTGAAAAACAGTTGGATATACCGTAAGATCCAGGTGCTGGCTATCTTCGACGACCTGGACACCATCCTGCTGATGATCCCGCTGCAAATCCTGATGATCGGCCTCAAATGGCAGATGTTCGCCATCGTGGGCGTGGTCGTCGTACTGCTTATCGCAGGCTGGCGGTGGCAGGCGCGGTGGAACGTCCGGCAGGACTGGAAACGCATCCTGGGGCTTTCGGCGGTGGTCTGCGCCCTGACACAGGCGCTCTACATCGTCACCGCGCGGTGGTACGGACCAGAAAACAGCATACACATCGAGGTGCTGCTTCCGGCCTTCGTGATCGGCATGCTGATGAAGCACAGGGAGATCGACACCCCGACCGAACGCCGCGCCGCAACGGGCATCTCGTTCCTGTTCATGCTGCTTGTCGGCATGAGCATGCCGCTCGTGACGGGCGCTTCGGCGGCAGACGCCGCCGCGGCCGCCACCTCCATCACGGCGTCGCAGCCGATGATGCCGTGGGGCGTGCTGATCCTGCACGTCGTGGCCGTTTCGGCGCTCTCGAACATCGGGAAGCTGGTCCCGGTCTTCTTCTACCGCGACCGGAAACTGAGCGAGCGGCTCGCACTCTCGATCGGCATGTTCACCCGCGGCGAGGTGGGCGCGGGCGTCATCTTCATCGCCCTGGGATACAGCCTCGGCGGCCCGGCGCTGATCATCTCGGTGCTGACGCTGGTGCTGAACCTGATCCTCACGGGCGGCTTCGTCGTCTGGGTCAAGAAACTGGCCCTGAAAAGCTGCACACCCGAAGCATAATTTCATCGACCTCCATGAAAAGATACGCATTCATCCTGCTCGTCCTGCTGTCGGCGGGAGCCGTCCGGGCGCAGCGGTATGAGAAGAACATCCTGGGCGTCCGCGCCGGCGTCAACGTGTCGACCTGCGACATCTCGATCGAAGACGTGCGGATAAACACCGGTTCGCGCGCGGGATTCCACTTCGCCGTGACGGACCAGATCCTGCTCCACCGCAGCCTGCCCCTCTACCTCGAAACGGGCATCGGCTTTTCGAGCCGCGGCGGCAGGGCCGCCGCTGAAATCTACGGCGACATCTACAACATGACCATGCGTCCGTTCTACATGCAGGCCCCCCTGCTCGTCAACTACCATTTCCACATCCGGGATCTCCTCACGATCCAGCCCTTCGCGGGCATATACGGCGGCGTGGGCATCCGGGGCGCGATGAAGACCGAATACGGCAACGAGGATATGTTCAGCGCCCCGGGCTTCCTCTCCCGCATGGATTTCGGCGTGCGCGCGGGCGCCGGGTTCGTCATCAGACGCATCTACCTGGGCATAAGCTACGACATCGGCTGCCGCGACCTGTTCCGGGGCGGCGAATTCTTCGGCTACGCACTCCAGCCCGAAAGCGCCGAAATACGCAACAACTGCCTGACCGTAAACATCGGTTACAATTTCTGACATCCGACAGCTATCCAGCTAAAGCAAAAGCATTTACGGATATTTTTTTCATTATCCGTAAAAAATTTCGGGGGGGGGATTTTTCCGAAAAATTATCCTATATTTGCCACGTATACAAACCCAAACCCATTCATTATGAAAAAAGTATTGCTTATCATGGCCGCCATCCTGCTGGCAAATGCCGTTTCGGCGCAAAACTACGAAAAGAACATCCTGGGCGTCCGCGCCGGACTGAACCTGTCGAGCTACTCGATTTCGGCCGGAGGTGCGTCCATCAGCACCGACTCGCGGGCCTCGTTCCACGTCGCCGTGACCGATCAGATCCTGCTTTGCAACAAACTGCCCTTCTACCTCGAAACCGGGCTTGCCTTCTCGAGCCGCGGCGGCAAGGTCGACGGCGTGAGCTTCCGCCCCTCCTACCTGCAAATCCCCGTGCTGGTGAACTACCACTTCAACATCAAGGACATCGTTACGATCCAACCCTTCGCAGGTCTTTACTACGGGCTCGGCATCGGCGGCAAAGTGAAGGTCGGCGACGAGAAGGGCGACATCTTCGGAGACGAAGGCGGGTTGAAACGTTCCGACCTGGGCGTGCGTCTGGGCGCCGGCGTCGTCTGGAAACGCATTTACTTCGGGCTGGGCTACGACATCGGCTGCCTGAATCTGGTCAAGGAGAGCGACGGCGAGGGCACGATGCGCAACAACTGCTTCACGATCAGCGTCGGATACAATTTCTAATCCGCCCCTGCGCCAATAAAAAAGGGACGTCCTCGTCGGGCGTCCCTTTTCCGTTCCGCATAAACGGTCATTCCCGCAGCAGCACCGACGAATCGCCGTAGCTCAAAAAGCGGAAGCCGTGGCCGAGGGCGTAGTCGTAAATCCGCCGCCACCCGTCGCCCACAAAGGCCGAAACCAGCAGCAGCAGCGTCGATTTGGGCTGGTGGAAATTGGTGACGATATTGTGCACGATGCGGAACTCGTAGTCCAGCGGCGTGATCATAATCTGCGTCGAGGCTTTCAGCCGGTCCAGCCCCTCGCGCTCCATATACCCCGACAACTCCTGCAACGCCTCGCGGCCCGAAAACTCCGCGGGAATGTCGTACAGCTCCCACTGCCCCACGACCCGCCCGGCATCGGGCGTCCCGGCCGTGCGGATGCGCCACGCAAGGGCCGCAAGCGATTCCAGAGTACGCACCGAGGTGGTTCCCACGGCGGTGATATGCCCCCACTTCTCCAGCAGGCGGACCACCGTCGCACGGCGCACCTCGAAATGCTCGGTGTGCATCGGATGCCGCGCGGCGTCCTCGTCCTTGACGGGCAGGAACGTGCCCGCCCCGACATGGAGCGTCACCTCCTCGAAGGCGAATCCGCGCACCTTCATCTCCCCGATCAGCTCGGGCGTGAAATGCAGCCCGGCGGTCGGTGCGGCCACCGAACCTTCGAACTTCGAATAGACCGTCTGGTAGCGCGTGTTGTCGATCTCCTCGCTCTCGCGGTTCAGGTAGGGCGGAATCGGAATCCGCCCGAGGTATTCGAGCAGCTGCCCGAAGGTCATCGGGGCCGTCCACTCGAAACGCACGACGCACTCGCGGCCGTGGTCCTCGACGATCCATGCACGAAGGTGCTCGGCGCAGCCCCCGCGTTCGAAATTGATCTCCACGTACCCCTCTTTCCACTTCTTGCGGTTGCCCACGATGCACGACCATGTGCAGCCGCCCGTGACGGCGAACGCCCGCTCGTAGTCGGCCGGGTCGTGCGGCTCGAGACAGAAGACCTCGATGCGCGCCCCGGAGAGCTTGTGCATGACGATCCGCGCCCGGATCACCTTCGTGTTGTTGAAAACCAGCAGCTCCCCGGCCGGCAGCACGTCGCCGATGTCGGCGAAACGCTTTTCCGCGATTTCTCCGCCGCGCCAGACGAGCAGCTTCGAGGCGCTGCGCTCGGCGAGCGGGAATTTGGCGATCCGCTCGTCCGGAAGGTCGTAATCGAAGCGGCTGATGTCGATATGTCGTTCCATATTTTGCCCGAAATTATGCGGCAAAGTTACTATTTTTTGTAACTTTGCGGCGCTGCAAGGCAATAGAAAAAGGAAAAACCCATGAAAACCGACTTTCTGGTTATCGGTTCCGGCGCCGCGGGCCTTTCGTTCGCGCTGAAAGCCGCAGCCCACGGACACGTTACGATCGTCACCAAGGGCGCGATCGAAGAGTGCAACACCAATTATGCACAAGGCGGCATCTGCTCGGTAACGTACGCTCCCGACACATTCGAGAAACACATCCGCGACACGCTGGTCTGCGGCGCAGGCAAATGCGACGAGAAGGCCGTGGAACTGGTCGTGCGGCGGGCCCCGGAACTGATCGCCGACCTCATAGCCTGGGGCACGCGTTTCGACAAGACCCCCGACGGGCGTTTCGAGCTCAACCGCGAAGGCGGACACTCGGAGCACCGCATCCTCCACCACGAGGACCTCACGGGAGCCGAGATCGAACGGGCGCTCGTGCAGTCGGTGAGGGAGCATCCGAACATCACGGTTCTCGAACGCCACTTCGCCATCGACCTGCTGACGCAGCACCATCTGGGCGAATTCGTCACGCGCCACACGCGCGGACTGGCCTCGTTCGGGGCCTACGTCCTGAATCTCGACACCAACGAGATCGAGACCATGCTTTCGAAATTCACCGTCGTGGCCACGGGCGGCTGCGGCAACGTCTACTCCACGACCTCGAACCCCGTGGTCGCCACGGGCGACGGCATCGCCATGTGCCACCGCGCCAAGGCGATGACCGAGAACATGGAGTTCATCCAGTTCCACCCCACGACGCTCTACAACCCCGGCGAGAAGCCCAACTTCCTGATCACCGAAGCCATGCGCGGCTTCGGGGCCATCCTGCGGCTGCCCGACGGCAAGGAGTTCATGGACAAATACCACCCGATGAAATCCCTCGCGCCGCGCGACGTGGTGGCCCGCGCCATCTACCGCGAGATGACCAAACGGGGTTCCGACTTCGTCTACCTCGACGTGACGCACAAGGACCCCGAGGCCGTGAAGAGCCATTTCCCGAACATCTATGAAAAATGCCGCTCGATCGGCATCGACATCACCAAAGACTGGATTCCCGTGACCCCTGCGGCGCACTACTGCTGCGGCGGCGTGAAGGTCGACACCAACGGCGAAACCTCCGTGAAACGGCTCTACGCGCTGGGCGAGACCTCGTGCACGGGGCTGCACGGCGCCAACCGTCTGGCCTCGAACTCGCTGATCGAAGCGGTGGTCTACGCCGACCAGGCCGCGCGCCACACGGCGTCGCTGCTGGAGAAAGTCGATTTTCAGGAGGGCATTCCCGACTGGGATTTCGAAGGCACGCAGCACACCGAGGAGATGCTGATGATCATCCAGTCGAAGCGCGAGATGCAGACGATCATGTCCAACTACGTGGGCATCGTGCGGTCGAACCTCTCGCTCAAGCGCGCCATGCACCGGCTGGAAATTCTCTGGCAGGAGACCGAGGAACTTTACAACAAGACCAAGCCCAACCGCGAACTGTGCGAGCTGCGGAACATGATCGCCATCGCCTACCTGGTCATCAAGCAGGGCCGCGAGATCAAGGAGTCCGTAGGCTGCCACTACAACGCCGATTACCCGAAAGAATAACGCATGACACAACAGGAAGAGATAACCCGGCGGCGGACCTTCGCCGTCATCGCCCACCCCGACGCGGGCAAAACCACCCTTACGGAAAAACTGCTGCTGTTCGGCGGCGCCATCCACGTGGCCGGAGCCGTCAAGAGCAACAAGATCAAGAAGGGCGCCACGTCCGACTTCATGGAGATCGAACGCCAGCGAGGCATCTCGGTGGCCACGGCCGTGATGGGATTCGAATACCGGGGCTGCAAGATCAACATCCTCGACACCCCGGGCCACGAGGATTTCGCCGAGGACACCTACCGCACGCTGACGGCCGTCGACTCGGTGATCATCGTCATCGACGGCGCCAAGGGCGTCGAGGCCCAGACCCGCAAGCTGATGGAGGTCTGCCGCATGCGCCAAACCCCCGTGATCGTCTTCATCAACAAGCTCGACCGCCCGTCGAAAGAGCCGTTCGACCTGCTGGACGAGGTGGAGAAGGAACTGCATATCCGCGTGCGGCCGCTGGCCTTCCCGATCTCGAACGGACCCACGTTCAAGGGCGTCTACAACCTTTACGAGAAGAACCTCTCGCTCTTCACGTCGGACGAAAAGCTCACGGCCGACGCCTCGACGGCCGAAATCTCGGACCTCGCCTCGCAGGAACTCGAAGGCTACATCGGCGAGAAGTTCGCCGCCCAGCTGCGTTCCGACGTGGAACTGGTCGAGGGCGTCTACGACCAGTTCGACCGCGACGCCTACCTGCGGGGCGAACTGGCCCCGGTGTTCTTCGGCTCGGCGGTGAACAATTTCGGCGTGCGCGAACTGCTCGAATGCTTCGTGCGCATCGCCCCTTCGCCGCGCCCGGCGCCGACCGAAACCCGGCAGGTGGAGCCTGCGGAGCCGAAAATGACCGGCTTCGTCTTCAAGATCCACGCCAACATGGACCCCAACCACCGCGACCGCATCGCGTTCCTGAAGATCTGTTCCGGCACGTTCGAACGGAATAGGAACTACCTCCACGTACGCAGCGGCAAGCAGTTGAAATTCTCCTCCCCGACGGCCTTCATGGCCGAGAAAAAGTCGGTGATCGACTTCGCCTATCCGGGCGACATCGTGGGTCTGCACGACACGGGGAACTTCAAGATCGGCGACACCTTCACCGAAGGCGAGAAGCTCCGCTTCACCGGAATTCCGTCGTTCGCCCCCGAGCAGTTCCGCTACATCGAGAACGCCGACCCGCTGAAATTCAAGCAACTGGCCAAAGGCATCGACCAGCTGATGGACGAGGGCGTGGCGCAGCTGTTCACAAGCTCGCTCAACGGCCGCAAGATCATCGGCACGGTGGGCGCGCTCCAGTTCGAGGTCATCCAGTACCGTCTGGAGCACGAGTACAACGCCGCGTGCCGCTGGGAGCCGATCTCGATCTACAAGGCCTGCTGGATCGACAGCGACAACGCCGCGCAGTTGGCCGACTTCAAGCGCCGCAAGCACACCAACATGGCCGTGGACAAGCACGGCCGCGACGTTTTCCTCGCCGACACCAGCTACGGGCTGGCTCTCGCGCAGGAGAACTTCAAGGATATCCGCTTCCACTTCACCTCGGAGTTTTAGGACGCCGCCTGACACTAAAAAACCGCCGGAGCATTCGACTCCGGCGGTTTTTCACATCAGGCTGCCGCACATCAGATCATCGGGACCTCGATGACCAGCAGCCGTGCGTTTTCGGAAGCGCGGATCAGAAAATCGTCGGCGTCCGATATGCCCATGCCGTCACGGGGACCGAGCGGTTCGCCCGCGACCTCGGCCGTGCCTTCGATCACGAAAACATAGGCCCCGTTGCCGTGAAGATTCATGCGATACCGGGCTTCCCGCCCGGCGTCGAGGTCGAGCGTATGGAACCATGCCGTCTGGTGAATCCATCCCACGTGTTCCCCGCCGCGGCCTTCGGGAGCCACGATCAGCCGGAACTCGTTGCGCTTCGCGGGCGCGAGTTCGATCTGGTTGTAACGGGGCGTATGGCCCTCGGCGTCGGTGATGACCCAGATCTGCAGGAACTTCACCGGCTCCTCGCGGCTGGCGTTCATCTCGCTGTGCGTGATGCCCGTACCGGCGGTCATCACCTGCAATTCGCCCGGCTTGAGGAGCTGCATGTTGCCCATGCTGTCGCCGTGCCTCAAGGCGCCCGAGAGAACGAGCGAAACGATCTCCATATTCTCGTGGGGATGCGTTCCGAACCCCTCGCCCGGGGCCACGGTATCGTCGTTGAGCACGCGCAGGGCGCCGAAATGAATCCGCCCGGGATCGTAGTATCCGGCGAAGCTGAAAGTATGGTGGGTCCGGAGCCAGCCGTGATCGGCATACCCGCGGGTCGCGGCTCTGTGAATCGTCTTTTTCATAATTTGCATTCATTCAATAATCATTGAATACAAACGCAAATCATATGCCGGTTATTGCGTCACTCCAACTCCAGGTTGCTCACCCGGTCGGTCGTCGCGAACCCGAAATCGGGATAGACGTAAAGCCCGAAACGCGGCTCGGTCTCGCCGTGCGTATAGGCCCAGATCGAAGCGTAGTCCTCGGGGTCCTCGCCCATCTTGCCCAGCTGGCGCAGGTAGGCGGCCAGCGACTTGTTCTCGACGATGAAGATTTCGCCCATACTGTCGATGATCGGGCTGTGGCGGCGCGTCCGGTCGTGGTCGAAACGCAGCAGACGCTTGCCCTCGGCCGTGATGCCCACCAGCCGGAACGACATGCTCTTGCCGATGGCCGGAAGGTTCAGCACGCTGCGGTCCGTGGCCAGAAACGGCAGGTGGTGACGACGCATGAAGCAGCGGATTTTCGCAGCCGTATCCGTCCCGTCAGCCAGCAAATCGTCGAGTTCGGCCGCCTGCTCCGGAGTGAGCCGCCCGTAAACCTTCTCCTCGACCTGCTCCTGCATCGAGCGGCTGTTGGGGGTGAAAACGGCGTAATTCTCCTGAAACCCCTTGACCGAGAAGGTGTAGTAGCAGACCACACCGAGCGAATTTAGCACCTGGCGCAGGCGTGTGGTGTGCCCGCGGCGCGAAGCGGCCACGGTGTAGACCAGCTGGTTGGTGATGAGCCACCCCGCCGAAAGGATCTTCCGGATGGCCTCCTCGGCTTCGGGCGTCACTTCGAGCGGCGTCTGGAAATGGGTCTGGATGATGAACTGCTTCACGCCGACGGCCGAGGCCTTCTCGCGGAATTCGCGGAGGATTTCGACCAGTTCATCGTTGACGCGCATCGGCAGATAGGCCGGCAGGCGCGACCCGAGGCGCACACGCTGCAATTCGGCGTACTTCTCCCCGTCGGGGCGTCGGGCATTGGCCCGGCGCTTGCGGCCGGCCATGCGGCAGACCGCTTCGAGAATGTTACGCAGGGTTTTGTTCTGGCTCATCAGGGCGTCGCCGCCCGTGATGAGGATGTCGCGCAGCTGGGTGTCCTCCTCGAAATAATTCATCAGGCGGCGCAGCTTGTGGTCCCAGCTCTCCTTGGGGCGCAGGGTCTCGAATTCGAAATTGAGGCGTTCGCTCTGGAAGTCGTACATGCGCTGGCACGAGGCGCACAGCCCGCCGCAGGCGCGGCCCATCGTGTCGGGAATCAGGATCGCCACCTCCGGGTAACGGCGGTGGATGTTGTGTCCGTCGGGCAGCAGCCACCCGGCGGCATTGGGTCGTCCGGCCTCGACGACGTCCTCGCGCTCCCAGGCGCGGATCTGCCCGTAGGTTTCGACCAGCTGCGGCGAATAAAGAATGTAACTGCGGATGGCGGCATCGTCGTAGCCGCCGCCCGTGACGTCGAGCAGCGAAAGGTAATAGGGCGTGGCGAAGAAGGGCATTCCCTTCTTGCGGGCCTTCGAGAGCAGATACATCGTCTCCGACGAGAGCGAGCCAGCCAGAAAGCGGTTCAGTTCCGAGGGGCTTTTCACGGCCATCGCCAGCTGGAAGCGGAAATCGCCCCACCAGGCGGCCACCTGCCGGTACTTCTCCTCGTAGGTCATGCCGTCGGCGAACTGGAAGCGCGACGGAACCTTCGACTTGCGGTTCCCGATCTTCTGGATCAGCAGGTGGAGCATCCGTTCGCGGTTGTCGGCGCGGATGGCCCGCACCCCGTCGTCCTGTCCCGAGAGCCAGCGTTCGGTGCGGCTGCGCACGCGCCGGGGCGAAGGCAGCGGAATCTCCGGAGCATCCAGCAGGCGGAAGAGATGGTACAGATCGACGAACAGGTCGGAAGGCATTTCGGGGTTTTCGAGCCTTCCGGTAAGAAACTGCCACAGCAGCGTGAGGGTCCTGACTTCCAGCTGCCGGTCGGTGGATAATTCGCGGACGCTGCGTCCGTCGTAGTCGATCAACAGTCGAATCTGCTCCGCCGCTTCGCCTTCCGCCGCCCGGTGTGCGTCCACGAACTCCCGGAGGCCCATGCGAAACCGTTCGCCGTCGCCGCTGGCGTCGGCAAGGGCCGCAAGGCCGGGAAACTCCTGACGATAAAGCAGTACGAGTTGGGAAAGGGTCAGTGCAAGCATTTTCTTTTGTTTCATAAGCATTGTCTTTTTAGAAATGGAACCATTCAAAACAGGCCGGCAGGAGCGGGGATATTCCGGCCTTCGGGTTATATGCGGGGCAACAATATAGTAAAAATTTTTAAGATCACAAGAACCCTCCCTGTAAATTCCTGAACTTTCGGCCGAAAATCCGTCAAATTTTCAAAAACACGCCCTTGAAGGCCTCTTCACCGGGTAAAAACGAAAGGTTTCGTTATATAACTTGCGAAAGTTTCGTTTTTTTATTATTTTTGTTCCGACACAACATTTGCCACCCCCAAACCACCGAAAAATGAAAAGACTGCTGTTGCTCGCACTCTTCGCCGCCACGGCGGCCTCGGCGAAAGCCCCCGCCGAACGCTGGCTCGATCCCGAATGCTTCGAAGTCGGCCGCGCGCCGATGCGCACGAGTTTCATCGCCTTCCCCACGGCCGCCGAAGCCATTCCCGAGAACGACTACACCCGCTCGCCCTTCTACCGCACGCTCAACGGCGAATGGGCCTTTCTGCGCGCGGAACGTCCGGGTGCGGAGCCAGAAGGATTTTTCCGCACCGGCTACGACGACTCGTCGTGGGGCGTGATGCCCGTGCCGGGAATCTGGGAGCTGAACGGCTGCGGCGACCCGGTCTACACGAACAAACCCTACCCGTGGCACAAGTTCTTCGAGGTGAAACCTCCGCTGATTCCCCATGAACAGAATTACACGGGCCTCTACCGCCGCACGGTGACCGTTCCCGCCGACTGGAAGGGCCGCGACATATTCATTCACATCGGCTCGGCCACCTCGAACGTGACGCTCTGGGTCAACGGCCACGAAGCGGGTTACAGCGAAGACAGCAAACTCGAAGCCGAATTCGACATCACCCGTTACCTGACGCCGGGCAGCGACAACCTGATCGTGATGCGCGTCAACCGCTGGTGCGACGGTTCGTTCCTCGAAGACCAGGACTTCTGGCGGCTTTCGGGCATCGGCCGCGACTGCTACCTCTACGCCCGTGACAAACGCCGGCTGGCCGACGTACGGCTGACGCCCGATCTGGTCGACGATTACCGCAACGGCACGCTCCGCGCCGAAATCGCCACGACGCCGGGCATCGGCAGCGTACGGCTGACGCTCCGCGACGCGGCGGGCCGCACGCTCGACGCGCGCACGCTCCGCCCCCGCCGCAACGCAGCCGAAACGACGTTCGAAGTCGCCGCCCCGAAGCAGTGGAGCGCCGAAGCCCCGAACCTCTACACGCTCACGGCCGAAGCCCTGGCCGCCGACGGCTCGGTGACCGAAGCCGCGGCCTTCCGCGTCGGATTCCGCAAGGTCGAGATCCGCGGCGGGCAGCTGTTAGTCAACGGCAAACCGATCCTCATCAAAGGCGTCAACCGGCACGAAATGGAGCCGAACACGGGTTATTATGTCACGCGCGAAGAGATGGTGCGCGACATCCGCGAGATGAAACGCCTCAACATGAACGCCGTGCGCACGTGCCACTACCCCGACACGCCGCTGTGGTACGACCTCTGCGACGAGTACGGTCTCTACGTCGTGGACGAAGCCAACGTCGAATCGCACGGCTACCACTACCGCGACAAGTCGAAGAACCTCGCCGGCAACCCCGCCTTCGCCGCCGCGCACCTCGACCGCAACCGCCGCATGGTGCTGCGCGACTACAACCACCCTTCGATCATCGTCTGGAGCACGGGAAACGAGGCCGGAAACGGCCCCAACTTCGAACGCTGCTACGACTGGATCAAAGCCTTCGACCCGTCGCGCCCCGTGCAATACGAGCAGGCCTCCTACCACGGAGACTACAACACCGACATCGTCTGCCCGATGTACTGGAGCTACGGGCAGTGTGAGAAATACCTCGCCGAGAATCCCCAGAAACCCCTGATCCAGTGCGAATACGCCCATGCCATGGGCAACTCGATGGGCGGATTCAAGGAGTACTGGGACATGATCCGCCGCGAACCCAAATACCAGGGCGGATTCATCTGGGACTTCGCCGACCAGGCCCTTGCCTGGCGCAGTCCCGAAGGCCGGCTGACCTACCGTTACGGCGGCGACTACAACGACACGGACGCTTCGGACAGCACCTTCTGCTGCAACGGCGTGCTGGCCTCCGACCGCTCGTGGCATCCCCACGCCTACGAGGTGAAGCACCAGCACCGGCCGATTCACACCACGCCCCGCGACCTGAAAAACGGCGTCGTGAACGTCTATAACGAGAATTTCTTCACAGACCTTTCGCCCTACCGCCTGCTCTGGGAGATCACCTCCGACGGACAGCCCGTGTTGAGCGGCACGGTCGAGCGTCTCGACGTGGCTCCGCAGACCACCGCCGCCGTGACGCTGGGCTACAAACCCGAACAGGTCTATGCCTTGGGCGGCGAACTGCTGCTCACGGTGCGTTACCAGCTCCGCGAACGGCAGGGACTGCTCGACGCACTTTATGAAGTCGCCGCCGACCAGTTGACGCTGCGCGGGGACGACCCCGCGGCACGCTTCGCCGCGACCGCTCCCGCCGGGACGCTCCGCGTGGCGGACAAAACCGTTTCGGGCGAAGGATTCTCGGTCTCGTTCGATCCGAAGAGCGGCTTCATCCGTTCCTACCGCCTGCGCAACGTCGAGCTGCTGGCCGGTCCCGTGCGGCCCAACTTCTACCGCGCAGCCACGGACAACGACCTCGGCGTGCGCCAGACCGGGAAATACCCCGACAGCCAGATGTGGGCCAAAGCCGAACCGCAGCTCACAGGCTTCGCCCTTACGCCCGGCGACAGCGAAGTGAAAGCCATCGCAGACTACACGCTCCCAAACGTCGGTGCGAAACTGAATCTGACGTATTCGATCGCTGCCGACGGTTCGGTCCGCGTCAGCGAAACGATGACCGCCGACCCCGCGCGCAAGGACGTCGCCGACCTGATGCGCTTCGGCATGGCCTTCGAAACCCCGGGCATGTTCGACGCCGTGGAATATTACGGCCGCGGCCCGATGGAGAACTACGCCGACCGCTCCGGCGCCGCCTTCGTGGGGCGCTACGCCCAGCGTGTCGCCGACCAGTTCCATATGAAATACGTCAGCCCGCAGGAGTCGGGAACGCGCAGCGGACTGCGCTGGTGGCGGCTGACCGACGACTCGGGCCTGGGCGTGGAGATCTGCTCCGACCGCCACTTCTCGGCATCGGCCATCCCGTTTGCCATCCCGCAGCTCGACAACGGCTCGCCGGAATATGTCCGCCACCCGGGCGACCTCGTGCCCGACGGCCGCACGCACGTCAATATCGAGAGCGTCCAGTCCGGACTGGGTTGCGTCAACAGCTGGGGACGGCTCCCCCGCCCCGAATACCTGCTGCCCTACGGCGACTACTCATTCAACTTCCTGCTGCAGCCCGTCACCGGAGGACGGTAGCCGACGGACAACCAACGCAAAAGCCGCAACCTAAAAAGGTTGCGGCTTTTGCGTTTACATATAACGGACAAGTCCCAAAGCATGAACTCCGGGACCTGCCAATACACCGCCGTTACTATTTTTACCTTTTCGTTTGAAGATATGCTTCGTGAAGACAGTAATATTTCATTTTGAACAACACGTAGGCAATGGAAAGCAATACGACTACAATCCCGAAATAAACCCATCCGTTGACTGGCAGATAGATGGCTCCGAACGAGATCACAACCTGCAAAAGTGCATAGGCCGCAGAAACAACTACATAATGTGGCATGCTCGACAAATGGGCTGCAAAGTGAACGGACTTCCTCAAGGAGTGTACAACCGACAGCAAAACCGGTAAGACCACCTACATCCACAAACGCCTCAAAACGCCTATCTGAACTTAAAACGAAACAAGCCGCGGCTGTGGACATTTTTCCCGAATACGAACAATGCGCTCGAAGGGATATCTACGATACATTAAAACCAAATTGAGGGAGCACAGCGATATTACTAAACTACGCAGAATCAGTCTCATTCAGGAATATACAGCACGTCATTGAATGTAACCTACTTTTTTACAATTAAGCTCACAACGTACATTTGCGACACACAACAAAAAAGAAAAGCGGACGACAATTCATTGATTACCCCCCCCCTCAAAACAGGGATCGGACCCAAATGTTTTTGCCCTTTATGCATCAATATGTTATAACAGTTCTTTATTTTTAAGGTCACGGGGTTGTAGCGATCGTTTTACACTTTATGACATCTCTATACTGTGATATAAAAATGCGAATTATTTTTAATATTTCCAATAGGTAGATAATTGGCAATGTTTCGGAATTTTCAGAGTTATCCTTTTTTGCAATAAATTCATCAAGCGTCTCGCAGCCACTTTCGTCTCATAAATTACTGATGATTCTATTACTTCAACCGTGTGCCATGTTCCTGCAAGTATTACACAACCGAAGTTACATACTGATGGGGCAAGATGAAAGCGTTTTATCTCTATTGTCCATTTTTTAAAGACGCAAGGTATTCTTCATGCAAATGATAATACTTCTTTTTAAACAACACATATATCAATGCAAGCACAATAATTGCGCTTATCAAATAAATCCAATGCGCTACGACCGTATCAGGACACAAGTACACAAAGCCAAGCGAAATCACCAATTGCAGCAACGCATAGAAACTCGAAACCTTAACGTGACCTATCTTCAACTCATTCGCCATAAGTTGGTACACATGCTTACGATGCGCCTCACCAAGATTTTCATGCAACAGAATACGATGCACAATAGTCAAGCAGCCATCCACACCATATACGAGAAGGAAGATCAGGAAGGTTACATCTCCAGTTGCGAGTACAAGATTACCAATCAGAAACAGAAGTATATATGCAATCCCGATTGAACCCACATCACCAGCAAAGCATTTTGCCTTTCCCTTTTGGCGAAAATTGAAGAAACAGAATACGATATCAGCCAACACTACTGTCACAATCAACGACTGTTCCACAAAATCCATTGTATTATTCAGCAAGGCGAGTGGAATCAAAGATGCCATAGCATAGGCACCCGTTATACCATTTACGCCATCCATAAAGTTAATCACGTTTGACGCACCCACACATACGATAAGAGCCAAAATTACTATCCGCCACATATCCAAGTGCAAAATGTCCAACTGATAAAACATCATCGCCATGGCAATAAATTGAGCCACTAGTCTTACAAAATCGGGCAGAGATCGGATATCATCTATGAAACTAACACCGGCAACGAGAGTCACAGCCAAAAGGAACCAGATATATGGGAAGCTCAAAAATACGCTCCATATCCAAAGACTAAAAAGAAAAATAATTCCACCACCCCTCAGAACAATCGTCGAATGGCTCGACCTCTCATTAGGCTTATCAATAATGTTGAATGTATCAGCAATCTTAAAGTATACCAACTCTAAAGCAATAAGAATTACGAAGATGATTCCGTATATGAGAATAGTATTCATAAACAATATTACATTTTATGATTATCGTTTTAACATCCTACTATCTCATCAAGGTTCCTCAAACATTTCTCCTTCATAAAATTTTCTTCATAGAAGGCTCTACCAGAGGCACCCTTTTGAGCCAACGTCTCCTTGGCGGTTTCGGAGAGCCGGACTACAAGTTTAGCAAGCGATTGTGCATCACCAGGTGCCACATGCCATCCGCATTCAGCATCCTTCACCACTTCAGCGCCCTCACCATTTAGACTTGCAATGATAGGACGACCCGCAGCCATATACGAACTGATCTTTGCAGGAGCATACAAATTGAATAGAGGCGAATCCGTAAGCGAAACCAACATTACATCTGCTTTTTTAAAAAACAGAGGCATAGTTTCAGACGGATACCTTCCCAAAGTCAATACCGTCTCTTCAAGCCCATGTTCCTTTACAAACTGCTGTACCCAAGACATCCTGCGTCCATCACCCACAATCACCCATTTAATATCTTTGCGCTCTTTTGTCAGCAATGCAGCTTGTAGATTGCATTCCATTCCGTGAGCTTCTCCTACAGCACCAGCAAACATCACCTTGAAGTTTCTTTCATCAAAAACCATTTCTTCATCAATCCCCTTCTCATTTAAAATATCCGCGAGATTCGTGCAATCCATGTTCGAACCATTACCATCTGACCATTGAGGATAATACACAATCTTATCCTTGTAATTCCCATACTTCAGAATATTCAGATCAAAACTCTTCGAACTAGTCAGTATCTTATCACTCCACTTGTATTCACTCTTTACAAAGTGATTAAAGAATCCCAGAATATGTCTATTGTTGATACCTCCTGCAGCAGCCAGACTCTCCGGCCACAAATCCAGCACCCAAGTATAGAGAGGCACCTTACGAAGTTTCTTATAAAGAACACCAGGAGCTGACATCATAACTGGCGATAACTGCTGCACAAACACAAAATCGTACTTATGGCTGATAGCGAGAAACAGCACATATCCCCAAGCCACTATGAAATAGCTGAAATAATTCAGAATCAGCATAATCTTATTGTTGCCACGAGGAAAGATAGGCAGACGTGTCACTCGTACTCCATTCACCACCTGATTTCTGTTCTTAAACATCCCATACCCTTTATGGAATACCCCATCCGGATAGTTCGGAATGCCGGTCACTACATGCACATCATGTCCCTCCTCTGCCCAATGAAAGGCGACATCATTACCACGAAATATCTCAGGGTAGAAATACTGGCACACGAACAGTATTTTCTTCTTATTACCCATATACCTTACTTTATGCGATTATGCGATATTTACCTAACCAATTTTTGTATGCAACGGCAACTACCATCAGTCCATCGAAGAGAATCTGGCCGAAATATCGGCGATTGAATTTTGTAGCAGAATGTTGAGATAAATCCGTAAGTACTTGGAATTGATATGATACTATACATCCAGCAACGCTAAAAGTCTGTTGCCGGCAAGATGATTTAATGGAGATAGTCTCTTCCACAAATGAGGAGACATTTGTATTATATGGATCTTGAATTATCCGATATGATTGCAGAATTGGAGTTAACATACAATTAATTGCAGCAAGACTCCTCCTACTTTTTCTTAAAAAAACAAACGACCAGAAAAAAATAGAGATATTATAGATTAAATATTCTTTACAGCCCTTTTTTCCGATGCAAGATTATCTATCGTTCTTTTATAGGAATTTATTCACCAAATAAAATATTCTTTTACTTAAGAAATAAGAATGAGATAAAGTTCTTACAATAATTGACGGATATGATTTTAGGGTTGTGCAATGCTTATTTGCTTCAAATGTTACAAGAACCAATTTATATTCAGAGTATGAAATAATTTTGGCAGATGAGTGGAGTATTCCTCTTACCCAGAGCGGCAGCAAGTATTTCTTCACAAAAGGAGCAGCATTCTCTGACCTCTGATAAAGATTTTGCAAGTCTAGGAAGAAAGGATATGCTTTTATAATTTTCTGTACACCGGATGCTGTCATTATCGAACCAGGGCGGTGAAGGTAGTTGTACAAAGGTTTTTTGATATGCACAACCTCATCTACATGAAGAAGGGCTTTCCAAATGAATAATTGATCTTCTCCATATGGATTATTTTCAAAAGTCAAATTGTTATCTTTGTACCAATTGATATTCAGCAATGATCCAGGAGCTAAAATCCTAATCTGACGTTTTAGGAACAATACTTGTATTTGAGAGCGTGAATATATTTCGATACCATGATCATATCCAGCAGCCTTGAATGCCTCTTCTTCTGTTACATCCTGAAAATCTGAAATGATATACTTCACATTGGGTACTGTTTCTATTACTCTTTTGAAATAGTCCAACGTGTCAGGGTGAATAATATCATCACTATCAGGAAAATACACAAACTCACCCTTTGCTATGGCAAAGCCTGCATTTCTGGCACTTGACAAACCAACATTCTTTTGATGGACAACTCGCACCTGAGGATATTGAGCAGCATACTCATCACAAATTTTAGGGCAGTTATCAGGTGAACCATCATCCACTAATATCAACTCATAATCTGATATGGTTTGGTTGAGAATTGACTGAATTGAATTTCGAAGATATTTCTCAACATTATATACGGGCATTACAACAGAGAATTTAGGTTGCATGTTTCATCTGTTTTATTGTTAAGCAATTAGAGATAAACATATGCTTTATGGCTTCATATAACCAATCAATATGACTATGAAACGGTATAATGACACTTACTGTTTTCATCATAATAAATTCAAGAATTCCATGTCGACATTAATCCTTGGCAAATAGTATATCTTCAATAGCGAAGGCTTCGTGATAGGACAAGCCACAGTACCAAAGGCATATTTATACACATCTCCCGCCAGGTGCTTGTTAGCATAACCACAAGCGTAATACGAACCATACGGAAAAGCAAACATCTCAACTGGCTTTCCAATTATCTGCTCCAGTTCACATTTGGAATCTTTCAGATCACGCAAGGCCTGTTTCCAACTGAACAAGGCAAACTCTCCATGGCTAACCCCGTGAGAGCCTATTGTGCAAAGTTCACATTTAGACATTTCAACGAGTTGCTCCTTTGTAATGAAACCATCCTTATTCAAAAGCGATACGTTCACAAAAAGGGTGAAAGGAATACTTGCTTCTTTCAGCAGAGGATACGCATTGTAATAGAAGTTTTCAGGCACATCGTCTATGGTAAGAGCATAAAAATCTTCCTCTCGTTCCCAATTCTCCAGGCGGATTGTATTCTTGGATTTCAGCCACACGAGGAATCGTCTGCATTGTTCAGTAGAGATGCGATAGGGTTCTGTCTCTTCATCCTGTATTTCGTCCCCTACCCAATGCAGCATCAGTACTCGTCCTTGCGGAGCAAAGATTTTGGAAACATTTATATGGAATAGATGACAACATTTCCCCATGAAACGTCTTAATAATTTCATTAAATTGGATTTTTTATAAACATCCCAGGATAATTATAATGCAAAATCTTAGCAGGTACGCCTCCCACAGTTGCATTATCAGGCACATCCTTCGTCACAACAGCGTTTGCTCCTACTGTTACATTATTACCAATCTTTATGTCACCAATAATTACAGCCCCAGCACCAACAAAACAATTATCTCCGATTATCGGGGCTTTTCCTCTGCCATTACCACCTATTGTCACAAACTGATGCAACGTGCAGTTTTTTCCGATTTTGGCGTTATAGTGAACAACTATCGGTAAACAATGTGGTAGTTCCAACCCCGGTCCTATAGTGCACATTTCCGAAATCTGGACACCGTACTTTCTTGTTAGTCTAACTCGTTGAATCTTTGCAAATGTGCGAATAACGCGATTATTTGACTTACAGCACCTGAACCAAAAAATAAATTTTAGACTGGAGTTCCTTGCGAGAAAGACGTTACGAAAGATGCGCGCGAAGGCCCCCATCACATCGAGACATATCATTAAAAATCAAGTATTTAATATCCATTGATTTCATTTACCCTCAAACACTTTTTTAATGAGATTCAACTGATAGTGTGGATTCCAATAGTCATCAATCTCCTTGTAGCATGTCTTACGAACCTCCTCACGGCACCCGCTTTTTAAAGCAAACCACCGCGAGATACTACGAGCAAGGTCATCAACGTTGTCATATTCAAAGAAGTCACCCGTCTGCCCAGGAATGATTGACTCAAACTCAGGCATCTGCCGCTTAAAGTTATTGTGGGAAATAGCAGGACAACCGAACATCAGCACATGCATCGCTGTAAGTCCGATATTGCCAGGAGCTACACAAAGGTCTGCATTATATATGAGTTCGGCATTCGTTTTCTCATCGAAGCATGCACCGTAGAACCACGTATTATCCCGAAGTTGATATTTAGCAACTTCTGCTTCCAATAATTGACGCATTTCACCATCCCCAACAAAAGCGATATTATAGTTCTCGCCCTTTTGCTTGAGAATGCCTACGGCCTTTACAATCTGATCAAGTTTCTTGACGGAAGTTAAACGGCCAATGAAGACGACTGTTGGAAAGTCATTCTTGAAATGCTCTTTGTAAATATTAGACTCAACTATGCTATTGCGAAGTTCCAACTGCTTATCGTAATCAAGCGAGTTCCTAATAACATGAAGTTTTCTAGCATCGAAGCCATTCTTAATCATTTCACTTTTGGCATAGTTTCCATATAAGAAGAAACCATCCACCTTTTTGAAGAAAAATTTTTTGACGATCTTTTGAAAACGAGATTCCTTGCCATACCATCCATGAGTCCATAGATAAATCTTGGAATAATTCATACCCTTTCCCATTCTCTGAAGGAGCCACCACTCAGATAAACTTCGAATAACTCCTGGGCAAATAATAGCGTCATACCGCTGAAGGTTTAGCTTCTTGATTCCTTTATAGTACACGACTGTGCCTAGAACTTTCGTCTCTTCCATGGATAGGTCACAATGCTTGAGCAAAGAGTAATCGAACAACTTCAGATTACGCTTCGCATTACCACAGAAGAACCAATCCACATCCAGTTCTTTGTCCATCAACTTATATATCGCTTCCCTATATGATGGTGCATAAGGGAAGAGCATCGCAATTTTCTTTGCCATATAATTACATTTCTATTTCGGCTTTGGCAGACAGCATCGAATTGCAATGTGTCGCATCCACTTATGCTATTAGAAATCTATATTTGATGTTACTGCATTCTTAACATCCTCTCAATTGCCCACCGATGGCTTTCGCATTGAAAATTATTGAGCATCATCGGGATATCCGGACCTTTCAGCAAACCATAGGCTGCATGAGAAAGAACGTGTATGTTGGTAGTTGGAGCAATCGCTGCCAAACCTCTGAGCAGGTAGAGTTTATATTCTGGCCAAAGAGCTTTGAGGTCCCTATTCAAATAATCCCAATACTTGTCTTCATTGCTCAAGAGTTCGCACAAGTAGTCATTGTACTTCTTACATTCCATACTTTCATCATGTTCAAGACTAAATTTTGAGAATTTTGTATTATGCACATCGAAGGAAAGATTCTTGTTCTCATCGATGTTCATCTCAACTACCAAACCCTTATACCAATTTGCTCCATGCTGACTAGAGAAGAGTTGGAAGAAAAAGTTGCCAAGGCTGTAGTAGATCATTTTCCCCTTGTACTCTTCCCATCCTTGTGGAGTATGTGGATGAGATGCGATAACTGCGTCGGCTCCCATGTCGACAAACTCCCTGTAGCGAGCTCTCCACTCTGGAAGAGGAACGACCATATCTTCCACACCTGCATGAGGAAGCACAACCAAAACATCACACACCTTCTTTGCATTCAGGATGGTCTTATTTACCATAGGATGATTGATCCATGCAGTACCGTAATCCAATGACGTTGCATCGAGCCCTAAAGCACCAAACTCCTTGTGAACCAAGCATAAGAGGCCAACATTAACACCATCTTTCTCTATAACATGCAGACGGTATGCGTCATCAAAACAGCCTGCACCAATGATACGTGTTTCACCCTTGAATGCCTTAATAGACGCCTCACATCCTTCCTGATCTTGATCCATCATGTGATTGTTCGCCAGCATGATAATATTGACGCCAAGATTTTCAATGAATGCTGGAGAGTCTTCTGATTGAGTCAACGAAGGCCCACTTTTGCATATCGGCTTTCCCACACCTCTCACAGGGGCTTCAAAATTGACTGCCACATAATCTGCATCTTTAAACAAATTCTGTAGTCGCAGGTCAACCTGTATGCTTTTAGGATCTTGGCTTACGAAATCGCCACAAAAAATAAACTTCATACTGAAGATTATTCGTCAAACTTACGCCCGAGGATTTCTACCCCCTCGTTCGAGTATGAATTCATGATGCCACCCCACGGGCTGAATGTCAGCTCACCGAAATAAATCTTTCCATCGAAATCGTAGAGATCTACTCTGACAAATTCGAAGTCGCTGGAGAGTGTTTCTGCAAGGGTTACCATCTCGATCAAGTGTTCAGGTTTTGGCGGCATGCTTGCTGGCATAAATTCAGGCTTGGTGTAAGGGAGTTGTTGCCAGTTAGTGTCCAATGTGCAATATTTAGCTCCGGACTCACGCCCGCATACCACGAATACATCTGCCACCTTGCCTTTGATGCAGTGGAACTTATAGTCAGTAGGAAGAGTAGCACCATCACCCATCAGTTCCTCTGCTAGAATCATCGGCTTAATGGCGCAATAATGAGGCTCTGTATTACGAAGATGTGAGACTTCCAGAAGAGTTGCATCCATATTCTTGACGACAGTAAGAATATCTATCTTTGACTTATCAGTACAAATATAGTGTCCACCACTACCGTTATTTGCTTTTAGGATGAAGCGGTTAGGCAGTTGGTCAAAAGGAATCTGACTGGCATTCTCCCAAGCACCAAACTGCTTCAGGAGAATCCCTTCAAGCCCCTTCGCCTTCACATACTCACGCACCTTCACTTTATCTGCATAATCCGCATACTTCAAGAAATCCTTCGAGAGCATTGATGAAAGAATTCTCTCCGACAGATCTTTAGGATGCTTGAAATTAGGCAGATGTCCACGGTGACGATAATAACGGATAGTGTAATTCACGCGCTGTCCCAACACATTAGCGATAATGTTCGCTAATTTAGAATTCAACTGGCTTCTCCAATTGCCTTTATCTTCAACTACTGGCATATTAATTTAGTTTGGTATAATACATGTAGAATTTGATTGCACAAGGCAAAACTTCTTTCATGTGATTTTCGATGAGATTGCATTTATCGAGCATTTTGAAACGCCACACGACCTTTCTAAATGCAGACTTTGTTATTGCCGTCCTTTGCTTATGAGTTGCAGAATTCTCAATTATAACAGAGTGAATATGCTTTCTCCAAACGGGGAAACTCAACTCCTCAATAAAAGTTTTATAGGACTCTTCATATACTCTCTTATAGTTCTCATGATTCTTAACAATATCAGAAAGCCGATCAACAAATGCCTTTACATCCTTGTGAGGGATAACGTAGCCATTTATTCCGTTTCGAATAATCTCCTGATTTGCAATTTTGAAGTCTGACACTACGGGAATACAACCTATTCTCATTGCCTCCAACAAAGCCATTGGAAAACCTTCTCTTCGAGAAGGAGCAAGGAATACATTACATGAGGCTATGATTTCCGCTGCTTTCTGTTGAGGGATAAGACCAGCTACTATCACTCTTTCATCTTCTGGCAATACCTGGCGAATATCATCAAACGGTTGGAATTTCTTAAGCGGAGGAGTCGTAATACCTAACCAATAGAACTCGAAAGGCAAGTCTGTTTTACACAACTTATGTACAATAGGAACCACAAGGTCTGGAGATTTGCTTGCTGCAGACCCTCCGGCAAAAACAATCTTTACTTTGTCAGCTGCCATCTTGGACTTTTTCATAGCCTCTGCTTCAGGGTTATCTGCAACAGAATTGAACACTACCTTGATTTTGTCGTTATTCTTTATACCGAAGCGATGGCTGATGTAATCCTTACAACTGCTGGACAATGCTATAATATTGTCAATATACTCGTTATTGAAGGCTGCATTATCGCAATCCATTGTACCCAATGAATGAGATACTGTAATCAAACGTGTCTTATCATCTACAAATGCCGCTAACAACGACATGATATGTGAATTACTATTGATTATCACATCATAGTTCTCAACCTGCAATTTGTTCAGAAGTTCAGACGCATCTTCAAAATTATAGATATTGATTCCGGTTATAGAATATATCTTTGCATATCCTCTATACGACTCAATATTTTCATCGACCAATAAATGCATCTCATTCTCCACATTCAAAAGGCGACAAAGCTCTCTATTGAAGGAAGGAATGCCCGCATTAGGTGTTACGGATGAGGTCGCTAATAGTATTTTCACCTATTTTCTACTTTTTATTAGTTTTGCAGGATTTCCACCTACAACGGAATACGGCGGAAAGTCCTTGGTTAGAACTGATGCCATTGCTATGATGGATCCGTCTGCAATAGTTCTTCCAGGAGTCATATGTACATCTCTGCCAATCCATACATCATTACCTATTTGAGTAGTCTTTTTTTCTGTACTTCCTTGTAATGCCATTGGTAGAGACACATCAGAGACATCATGATTAACATCGAGAATAAAGCAATTGGGGCCCATCATTACATAATCCCCTATGATTGTTCCGTTGGGGATTTGGGCATTTATTCCGATACCGGAATAGTCGCCAATCTCAATATCTACTCCTGAAGCAAAATAAGCTTTACGCTCAATGTTCACATGCTTCCCACACCTCTTAAATATCTGTTTACAAATTAGGTAACGAATTTCACCCCCTATATTGCCAAATGTGTTGGATTTAGGTAAATACCGAGCGAAGCCATAGTACAAAACCAAATAGAATATCTGCTTTATCTTGATTTCTTTTCCTTTAATTCTCATAGCGCACTATTTCTCTAATTCAACAAACAGACGAGCAACATTCTCGATTCGATAGTTATCCAAGAAGTCAACCTTACGCTCGCCCGAATAATCTCCTTCATAGAACTTCAAGAAAGCAGAAGCGTCAGAGAAATCATTCGTCACATCCAGCACAGGGCGGCCTGCTATGCCATAATCAATCAACTTACTTGGAGTTTGGACCATCGATGGATTTGTGACGTTGATCAGAAAGTCTGCCTTACTACACTCCCATACCACGTCCTCGCGACCTTTGCCTGTGATGTACTCTATCTGACCGTTAGACTCCTTTACATACTTTTCTTCAAGAGGAGTGCGCATCATCATAATAAATCTATAAGGCTTATTAAACTTTAGGAGATAGTCCATAAATGAATGAGGATCGCGAACACCAGGATATATAGACCCCATAAAGAGAAAGGTAGGAACAACATTCTTTTTGTACTCCGCAATTGGAGTCTTTGAGATATCAAAACCTTGAGGGATCACTCGGATCTTACCCCAATACCGCTCGTAGTAGCCCTTATAACTCTCCTTGGTAGGTACTGCAATATAATCACACATTGAGCACCACATATCCTCAAAACGCTTCATGAATTTTGGTGCTTTGATAAACGGATTGAGCATAAACGGGTCTCCGCAATCGCAAATCCAGGTCTTTGGGAAAATTTCTGGATAGAGTTTTTTGGCACGGGCAGCCCCGGAATGAATTGAGTGTGGATATGCAATGGTAATCAGCATATCCATATTCGGATTTTCTTTGATAATCTTCCCTACTGAAAAATGGAATTCGCATTGAGGCCACATTAATAAACGATGGAAAAAGTGGAACATAAACTTATCAAAGTGATTGTATCTCTTTGTCTCATCATTAGCGGCTGTCGCAAATTTCGGATTTATGTCGCGTCTGATTACTCCCGTATCTTTGACATATTGGGTATAGTCATATTTGCCGTGAACCGTATAGAGAATCACTTCATGCCCCATCTTCACAAGTTGTTCAGAGAGTTCAGTCGTGCGAAACGCTCGAGGCCCCTGTGCGGGATATGCATGATTTGATATAATCAAGATCTTCATAAGAAAAGATATTTTATTACTGTTAATGGAGCTGGAAATGCGTATAGATAAAGTTCGGTAATAGCGCTCATTCGTCGATACCAATAAAGAAGAGAGTAAGCATAAATGAACGGAACTACATAGAAGTATTTATCATATTTCTTTAAGATTTCATAGTTCTGCGCCCAAACAATAACCAAGAATGGAATTACAAAATATTGAAATCTCCCCATCGATGGAATTCCAGAAAGGAAGTTGGTTATAGCTGCCAATGCAAGCATGATAGTCAATAGATGACCCGCATGTGGATTCCGGTTTATCTTCCTGCGATTGATAATAAGTAAAAAAGACAATAGTATATGAAAATATCCGGGCAATGCAATCAAGAAGTCTGCATAAGCAGCCCCATATTCACTCACACCACTCATTCGCTCCAACGCCATCTCTGACTCTGTATACGACCATATCTGATTTTGCATGAATTGTGGCAATAGAAAAGAATAGTCGTTTAATACATTCAAATAGGAAACTGCAGATACAAAGGACGAAGCAATAAAAAGTACTATTGTCACACTCTGGAATCGGCTCAACAATAATGCAATTGCCATAATTACCACCCAGACGACTGAAGCCCCATGAATTAATGGCATCAGCAACAGAAGTACAATCTTCTTATAATCTTTTTCGACAAAAAAATTGAGCGCAACATATACACCTATCCAGGCTGCCGTCCAGAAACGCACTCCATTGATATTGTATATAGGATTACTATAACAGAACATGAAAAGCAATACATAGAATACTATGTTATTACTTACCTTATTATGGCGTAAGAATATCTTCAGCGACTTGATGTAAAAGAAACCGAAGACTGCTGCATATATTAGGTAGGTCCAATGGTAATTATCGGAGAATCGTCCAACAAGGAAATTCACCGTCAACGTATAAATATCCTTGATATTCGACTCAAACGCGAAATACTCATTGATCTCTAATACATATTGAGACCAGGTATAGCTATATTCTACTAAAAAATCTTCTACATATCTAAAAGAATCCGCAGCCTCACTTACTGCACAGAAAGCGACACCAAACACTAAAAACCATAAATATAAGAACCAGTGTGATACTCCATCTCTAATATCTTTTATCGATGTTATTGCTGAAATGAATGGATTTATGAGGAACAATATGAATTTTTCTCCTCTATTATTATTGCCTACCATCAATTAAGTATGATTTTTATGGTAAAATTTTCACAACTGCATTTAGTCTTGATTTGTTCTTTAAGAACCCACCTGCAATATCTCGATAAGTAACTTTGCAAATCCAACAAAGCACATAGTAATCTACCAAAAAAAATCCCAAGCAGACAAACAACACAATGAACTTATTCATGTTTAGAAAGTCTAAAAGAAGAAATGGTGGTAATGACGCTAAAGCCGAAATCATAATTAGTATCGTCATCGGCTTTGGTGGCAACAGCTCTGTAATCTTCATGTGTGCATAGTTTGCAATAACACGCAGCAAGAGCCAGATTTTAACCAGATTGCACAACTCTGAAGTTATCGCAACATAAACCGCAGAATCAAAAGTTTTACATACGACGTATTCTGCTATTACAATCATAAATGCTGCTATCATGTGCGCATTGGCATAAGAGTTAGTCTTACCAATAGCAAGAATGATCGGATAAAATGGAATAATATAAAATAGTCCGCTCAAATTCTTAATGACAAAGTATATTGATGATTGAGCATATATATCTCCGTACATACAGGTCATAATCGGTTCAGCGAAGAAGACGCTAAAAATCAGCATCGGAAAAATGAGTTTTGCGGACTTCAAGAGAGCTGAGTTCCAAACAACCAGAGTCTCATTGCTCATTCCATTTCCTTTGTCCATTCCAGAGAAAACCGGGAGGAGAACGGCGGATATAGAGCCCAATATCATTCCTACCAATGGTAGCTCCATGAATCCATTCGAAAACTCTGCAAAAGTCTCGTTACCGAAATATCTACTAATAAAAAGCTGGGTTGCCGACGATATGATCACGCCCCATAAGGATGCGTATAAAAGCGGGAGTGCAAACTTGAATATCTCCTTATATGTCAATGAACTCTTTTGATGCTCTACATCTTTTACTGGCCAAGATTTCAAATAGAGAGCGAGGAAGAACGTTATCAGAGAAGCAATATCAAATCCAATAATAGCGCATATATAGTTTCCTGAGAAAATAACCACCGGAAAAACAATGCATATAATAGTCAGAATTCTGGTAGCTATCGTGTAATATGCCAAATACTTAGTCTTGCGAAAAGATGCGTAAATAGCATCCAGTCCCATTGTAGGCAACAGAAGAAATGGTGTTGGAGAAAACACGATCAATGCCGACCTCAGATCCGGATTGTTCATTACGGATGCTATCGGGCCTGCACAACACAGGAGAAATAGAGAGAATGCTGCTCCAAGAATAAAAAAGATCTTCGTTACCTTGGATATGATATCCCTTGAATAGTTTGTCGCGTATTTTGGCAGAAAGTATGCATATGCTTTAGGCAGACCAAGTGTAAATACTGCAAGCAGAGTGCTATACACATACATCACCTGTTTGTAGGTTCCGTAGTCTCCTTTGTCGAAAAATCGACTCAGGATCATAGAACTGATGATACTTACAATGAATGAAAAGAAACTGCCAATAGCCACCCAAGCGGCTTGTTTGGAATTTGATGTTTGCCCGAGCGACATTCTATATATCTAAATACTTCGTTCTTACGGATTCGAATTTCTCCTTCGGAATATATCCGTAATATTCATTTTCTAAATGCCAAGGTTGAAAACACTCCTTGTCGAGATACTTGACGACTTTGGCAGGCACTCCTGCCAATATGCAAAAGCCATCAGGAAAACTTTTGGTTACTACAGCTCCCGCTGCCACGATTGTCCTTGGTCCCAAAACAACACCTGCTGTAACAATGCTATTCATGCCTATCCATGAGTAATCCCCTATCACTATCGGAGCTGCATTATATTTCCTCTGATCATACAAATCATGATTAGCACTCAAGATTCCTACATTTGGCGCTAACTGCACATAATCTCCGAAATGAACTGTTCCTGCTCCTTGTATATAGCATCCCGGCCGTGCTATTGATGCGTTACAACCCACATAGACCTTTCTTGCATTTGCAATCGTACATGTCGGATGAACTGGATAATACCCCCCCCTCTACCACAACTACCTATTAACCTGAACCTTATATAATTCCAATAGGACTGATTATGCACTCCTGAACTTGCAGATTTAACGAATGATGAGTAGAAAGGAATTAATACTTTGATAACTTTCTTGATTGAATTCATCTCATTTTCTTTTTTAATAACGCCCTAACAACCACTTGAATGGTTTATACTGGAATAATTTCATTAGAAGGCAGCATAACATGTATTCGGTTGTTAACAGCAATAACAAAGCGCCGACGAAGGATAGTATGCTTATTGGCTGTATCCAAGCGTAAAACAATTTGAAAAAGTATACCAGAGGAGCAAAGTGAAGTGCATATACCACCAGACTGTTTTGGCCCCAAAATTCAAGGAAACTGCACTTTTTTATCTTCTTACATATTACTATGAGGAACAAAGTTCCGCAGACTGAAAGTATTAAGAAGAGAGGTATGGTCTTGAGTGAAACCGATAGAGAGGCCGTGATATTTGGGCTGCGCCAGAAGTTGATCAATGCCAACAAAGGATATGAATACAAACAATACTTCAATGCTTTCTCGTAGATCGACTGATTTTCTTTGAGAAAGAGGCCAAGAGCTACGAAGAAAGATGCTACCAATCCGTGTTGATAATAGAACGGATTGCTTCCGAGATTGAATTGGTTCAAAGCCACTCCTGCTATCAATAAGACGAATGTAGCGATAAGCATAATAATTAGAGCATCAGTGACCTTTTGAATACTGTAGCAAATTACTTTAGCAATGACAAGAGCCTGAATGAACCATAGTGTACCACCACTCTTTATTGTTTTCAATAAAGTTGTGGAAATGTCTTGATGAGTCACCATCAAAGCATACATAGTGTCATTCACCAATGATAGTGCAAAAAGCGGAAGGACTAAACTTTTAAGTAAGGATTTAAGAAATGTCTTGGGGTCTTTCCTGAAGTTCGAGCAATAGCCGGAAATTAAGAAAAATGCCGGCATGTAGAAACACGTGAAAATAGAATTCCATCCATACACATATTCGAAATAATCATTCTTAAAATCAGTTCTATTGAGTGCCGACCTGAAATGTGCAAACACGAGCAAGATTATCAGCGCACCTTTCACAACATCTAAATAACTGATTCTATGCGAATTCCCCCCCCCGAAATTCCGGCAGTCGTCACCCTTATTGAGTTAAGTCGGGTCTTATCTTTCTGCATTCTATTATGTTTATATCAATCTGAATATTTTGACAATAATGTACTTTATTTTTGTCTTAAACGAGAGTCTTCCGATACGTAATTTTATCTCTGGCAAGAGCCTCTCTGTTAGCTTTATATGCCTGTAATGAAGCCGCTTGCTGTATAAAGAATCCAGTTTAACCGGTAAGTACTTGCTGTAGAAATAATCATTGATGATCGCCGTTGAACCTGTTGCCAAGAAAGCTTTGTACACAATATTTATACATCGAATGATGTCGTCACTTGTATCTTTTGACGTTCTTGTTATCGAAGATTCGTTACCAGAATAATAGAAATAATTTCTCGGCTGATCGAGTATCAGAATCTTCTTTGCATGGGTCGCACACGCTATTGAAAATGCCTGATCCTCTAACATTACCATCTTTTCAGGGAACGAAACCTGATGGTCATCTACAATACCCTTTTTGACGAAAAGGCTGTGAGTATAACCTCCTACACTCTCATTGACAAAATATTCTTCTCTTGTGACTATCTTATAATTAACATTCTTGCTTTCATCAGAATTGACGGCTTGTGGATTATATCTTTGCGGTGTACGACGACTGAACAATCTCACATAGTCGATATGCTCATTTCCGATTGCTTTGAAAATGGATTCATACATAGAAGGTCCGATGTAGTCATCTGCGTCTATGAATGAAATCCATTCTTCATCTTCTATTTTGTTCAAAGCAAAGTTTCTTGCACTTGCCGCTCCTGCATTGGGTGTATGAAAGACTCTGATTCTCGCATCCTTCTTTGCATAGTCATCAAGAATGGATGCTGTATTATCTTTCGATCCATCATTGATGCAATATGCTTTCCAGTATGGATAAGTTTGCGCGAGAATGGAATCCAGGCAATCCGTAATATATTCTTCAGCATTATAGACGGGGAGAACTATCGCCCCCTCATTTCATGCAAATTTCTTATAATCATATATTTGCACTTATCATCAAATGTGGTATATCTTCTCAATCTTATGCAGCATATTGCAACAGTCGAGAATGACCTTGCCTTTCAGGCGCTCTTCGTTGTCGAGAATGTGCTGGTGCTTAATCAATACAATTATCATATCCATATCGTTCAGGAACTCATCGAAGTTGTTGTATTGGTTCTCGGCAATCTTGTGCTCCTCGAGGAACGGATCGTAGCAGCAAAGAGGCCGCGCAAGGTGACGCTCTTGAGCCTCGAGCATCTGGAGAGCTGGTGACTCGCGATAATCGTCGACATTTTCCTTGTAGGTAAGGCCATAGAGACCTACCTTGCGGTTGTCGGTGATGTTGTTCTCCTCCATGATTTCATAGATGCGGTTGAGAACGAAAGCAGGCTGCGAATCGTTGGTCTTCATTGACTCATCGATTACCTTTGCGAGCTGAGGATAGTCGCCTACGAGGAACCAAGGATCAACAGAGATGCAGTGACCACCTACACCTGGACCTGGCTGGAGGATATTGACACGTGGGTGCATATTGCAGATACGGATAATCTCGTATACGTCCATGGCGTCGTGACGGCAGATGCGTGCAAGCTCGTTGGCGAAGGCGATATTGACAGCACGGAAGGTATTTTCAACGACTTTAGTCATCTCAGCTGTACGAATATCGGTAACTACGATATCGCCTTGGCAGAAACTGGCATAGTAAGACTTCACTTTCTTGCCAATCTCACGAGAGTCAGCACCTACGGTACGATTGTTATGGATCAACTCGTAAACCATATTGCCAGGGATGATGCGTTCAGGTGCATGCACAAGGTTGATGTCTTCGCCAATCACGAAGCCATTCTCCTCGATGATAGGACGCACGAATTTGTCGATAGTACCAGGGCTAACGGTTGATTCTATAACTACGGTTGCACCTTTAAGACAAACTTTCATCACTTCCTTAACAGCTGTTACTACATAGCAAGCGTCAACTTTCTTTGAGAACTTGTCGTATGGAGTTGGAACAGAGACAATGTACATATCTGTCTTCTGGTACTCGGTGGTGAACTTGATACCTGCTTTGAGGGCATTTTGAAAGAGTTCGTCGAGGCCGTCCTCCTTGAAGGTCGTGTGACCTGCGTTAAGGGTGTCAACAAGCTGCTTATTATAGTCAGTCCCGATAACTTCCACTCCGTGAGAAGCCATCATAAGGGCAGTCGGAAGCCCAATGTACCCCAATCCAATTACATTAATCATATTATTAAGTATTATTTTAATTATCTTGTTGATTATTTCACGCCATAACGATCTGTCTCTTTGTCGGCAAGAACGTCTGCAATTCGGCGGCATGCCTGACCATCACCATAAGGATTTACAGCCTTGCTCATCTTCTCATATGCGGCTGCATCGTCGAGGAGTATACTGACCTCATTCATGATTTTATCATAATCGGTACCTACAAGATGTACAGTACCAGACGCAAGAGCTTCAGGGCGCTCGGTGGTATCGCGCATCACAAGAACTGGCTTGCCAAGACCTGGCGCCTCCTCCTGAATTCCACCAGAGTCGGTAAGGACAATAGTAGCCATGCTCATGAGGTGAACGAACTCGAGATACTGAAGAGGTTCGATAAAGAAGAAGTTTGGACGGGTGAGGTCTTCACCAAACACCTCGTGAATTGGTTTGCGCACATTTGGATTGAGGTGCATTGGGTAAACGAAATCAACCTCAGAATACTTTTCTGAAAGGTCCTTCATGGCGGTCACCATACGAATGAAGCCGTCGCCGAAGTTTTCACGACGATGGCCTGTGATAAGGACAAGTTTCTTTCCGTTTGAAAGTCTTGCAACATCGTAACCAGCTTGTGCAAGTACGTTATCCTGCTCTTTAGCAAGAGTCTCATCGGTCTTGAGCTTGTCAACTACCATATGGAGGGCATCAACAACCGTGTTGCCCGTTACGTAGATATTGCCATGAGCCTTTTCGTCAAGGAGATTCTTCTCGGAGAGTGGTGTCGGTGAGAAATTGTAGGTAGCGATACGACCGGTAATCTGACGGTTCATTTCCTCTGGCCAAGGACTGTATATGTTGTGAGTGCGGAGACCTGCCTCTACGTGACCTACGGGAATCTGGGCATAGAATGCAGCAAGAGCACCTGCGGTTGAAGTAGTGGTATCACCATGTACGAGCACTATATCAGGACGACACTCCTTGAACACATCACGAAGCCCTGTGAGCACGTGTGCTGTCACATCGGTAAGATCCTGGCCCTGTTTCATGATGTTGAGGTCGATGTTTGGAGTAACCTCAAAGATTTTGAGCACCTGATCAAGCATTTCACGATGCTGGCCGGTTACGCATACGATAGTCTCAAACTCCTCTGAACGCTTCTGAAACTCCTTCACCAACGGACACATCTTGATTGCCTCTGGTCTCGTTCCGAAGACTAACATTATTTTTTTCATATATTATCCCTTTCTATTTCTCACGTGCACGATTATATGCCTGCCAATGTAGTTATAACACATCCTTACGCCATACCATCTTATTTACTACACCAACGTAGCTCTGAATGATCTTGACAACCTTGCTGGATACATCATCGACATAGTCAGGTACCGGAATACCATGGTTGCCATTTGCAGTCATTTGGACAGCAAGGTCAATAGACTGAAGAAGTCCCTTGGTATCGATACCGCTCAAAATAAAGCACGCTTTATCGAGAGCTTCCGGGCGCTCTGTTGATGTACGAATACAGACAGCAGAAATTGGCTTACCAATCGAAGCATAGAAAGAACTTTCCTCGGGAAGTGTACCCGAATCGGACACCACGCAGAAAGCATTCATTTGCAAGCAATTATAATCATTAAACCCAAGAGGCTGCTGAATCTGCACGCGTGGATCGAGTTGGAATCCAGATGCAGCCAGACGATTGCGCGACCGTGGATGGCAACTGTAGAGAATTGGCATATCATACTTTTCTGCCATCTTATTAATAGCGGTGAAAAGAGAGGTGAAATTCTTCTCTGTATCAATATTCTCCTCACGATGAGCAGAGAGGAGAATGTATTTGCCTTTCTCCAATCCAAGACGCTGGTGTATATCTGATGCCTCAATTTCTACAAGATTCCCGCGAAGCACTTCTGCCATAGGAGAACCGGTCACGTATGTACGCTCACGAGGAAGTCCACATTCCGCAAGATAACGACGTGCATGCTCTGAATAAGCCATATTAACGTCAGAAATGATATCAACGATACGGCGGTTTGTTTCCTCTGGAAGACATTCGTCCTTACAACGGTTACCTGCCTCCATATGGAAAATAGGAATATGAAGACGTTTAGCCCCAATCACGCTCAAACAAGAGTTAGTATCACCAAGAACAAGGACACCTTCAGGTTTTGTCTGAACAAAAAGTTTGTATGAGCAGTTGATGATATTACCGCAGGTAGCACCAAGATCATCTCCTACTGCATCCATATAAACCTCAGGATCCTTCAATTTGAGATCCTTGAAGAACACTCCATTCAGGTTGTAATCATAGTTTTGGCCTGTGTGAGCGAGGATAACATCAAAATACTTGCGACACTTGTTGATGACAGCAGCAAGACGGATAATTTCAGGGCGAGTGCCGACAATAATGATCAGTTTCAACTTACCGTTTTTCTGCCACTTAACGTCGCTATAATCAAATTTGGGAGTTTTAACAGCCATAGTTTATTCCTTTTCGACTGGATCAAAATAGGTATCTGCTCGATTGGGGTTGAATACCTCATTGCAATACATTACTGTCACCAAGTCTTCGGTTTCACTTAAGTTAATGATGTTGTGAGTATAGCCTGGAAGCATGTGGACGGCCTGAATCTTCTCGCCGCTTACTTCATAATTCCAGATCTCGTTGGTACCCTCCTCACGAAGTTGAATAAGACCATGTCCGGCCACTACGATAAAAGTTTCCCACTTGCTGTTGTGCCAATGTTCTCCCTTTGTAATACCAGGCTTGCTGATGTTGATGGAAACCTGACCATTATTGAGCGTATGAATAAGTTCAGTAAATGAACCACGCTGATCAACGTTCATTTTGAGGTCGTGGATAACTTTGTGCCGAGGCAGGTAGCTGAGGTAGGTAGTCATAAGCTTGTATTCGAGGCTGCCTTGAGGCACAGCCATTGCGGTCTGCACCTTACTCTTTGGTGGATTTACAGAAACAGCGCATTTATTGATGATGTCCACAATCTCTCCGAGAGTGGTTCTGTGGGTAACGGGACAAAAGCAATATTTTCCTCCAGCAGTTGGAACAACGTTGAGACCTTCGAACTCACAACGATGTTCCTTGCCGATGAGGGCTCCAAGCATTTCATCTACCAGATCATCAATGTAAAGGACTTCCATCTCTACACTGCGGTCGTTAACCTGAATTGGGAGATCATTGGCAATATTGTTACAGAAGGTAGCAATGGCACTATTATAATTAGGACGACACCACTTACCGAAAAGGTTTGGGAAGCGGTAGATGAGCATTTTGGCCCCTATTTCCCGTCCGTACTGGAGAAAGAGGTCTTCACCAGCTTTCTTGCTACAACCATATTCAGAATTGCCAAAACGACCAGTGAGGGAAGCTTGGGCAGAGCTAGAGAGCATCACGGGACAGCTGTTTTTATGTGCCTTCAGTGTGTCAAGCAGGACGCCGGCAAAACCGAAATTGCCTTGCATGAACTCTTCCTGATTCTGTGGACGGTTGATACCGGCAAGGTTGAAAACAAAATCAGCTTCAGCACAAAAGCGGTCAAGTTCTTCCTGGGTATTACCAAGGTCATACTCGAAGACTTCATCTACCTGTACACCTTCGTACCAGCGAGCCTTGCCTTCCCTGATGTTATTGAGTTGAGAGCAAAGATTTTTACCGACAAAACCTTTTGCCCCTGTAACCAAAACCTTCATTTATTCTATTTAGCAAGATTAAAAATACCGTTCAATTCGTTCTGAACATACTCAAGAGCGGCAATCTTAACTTTAGTTTCCGTAAGGTTCAGGCGACGAGTGTTATCAGAGTTGAACTCTTTAAGTTCACAACGTTTATTATCGCCCTCTGTAAAGAACTTGTCATAATTAAGAGAGCGATTGTCGGCTGGCACACGATAGAAATCTCCCATATCCTCTGCCTTGGCACACTCTTCGTTAGTCAGGAGAGTCTCGTACAGTTTCTCACCATGACGAATACCGATAACCTTGATATTTTCCTTCTTACCACCGAAAAGTTCGCATACAGCCTCTGCTTGAGTCTGAATAGTACAAGCAGGCGCCTTCTGAACAAGTATATCTCCGTTCTGGCCATGTTCGAAGGCGAAGAGGACGAGATCAACGGCTTCTTCGAGCGACATGATGAAGCGGGTCATTTTAGGTTCGGTCAGTGTAATCGGGTTGCCGTTGCGGATCTGTTCGATCCAAAGTGGAATAACAGAACCACGTGAGCACATTACGTTGCCATAGCGAGTACAGCAGATCTTGGTGTCGCCGGAATAACGGCTCTTTGCTACTGCGATTTTCTCCTCAATGGCTTTGGTGATACCCATCGCATTAATTGGATACGCTGCTTTATCCGTTGAAAGACAGATTACTGCACCAACCTTTGCCTCAATAGCAGCAGTAAGGACATTGTCTGTGCCAATTACATTAGTCTTTACGGCTTCCATTGGGAAAAACTCACAGGAAGGAACTTGCTTTAAGGCTGCTGCATGAAAAATATAGTCAACACCAGGCATAGCATTTCGACATGACTGAAGACTTCGTACATCACCGATAAAGAACTTGATTTTGTGCGCAACATCAGGATACTTTATCTGATATTCATGACGCATATCATCCTGTTTCTTCTCATCACGAGAGAAAATACGGATTTCTGCAATATCAGTCTTCAAGAAACGATTCAATACTGCATTACCGAATGAACCTGTCCCTCCGGTAATCATAAGGGTCTTACCTGTAAAGATGCTCATATTAACTTTTTATTGTTATTAATTAACCATCGTGCAGTTAGCATGAATCCATAAAACGTTATTCTCACCGGCTGAAATCCTTGACTCAGGATGTCAGCTATTTCGAAGGCTGACCGATAGTTTGAAAGTTCAGATTAACGTGGGCTTACAACTCCATCACAGAATATTGTGTCTATACAAATATGCTTCACAAGTGCTTGACAGAACCTTGGAATAGACGTTTGCTCGTACATAGCATGTGTTAGAAATGATAGGGATCAGCCATAATTCGCACTTCCCTGTTTACAAGGAAGCGATTCACGATGTTGCATTATTTATCAAAATGTCAAAGAACTTTACAATCATCGTATCTTACCGGGAGACCAAGGGTATTTGAGTGCCGACGCATAGTTAAATCTATTCAAGAGTAGCCATATTATTGGGGAAAATACCTACGCAACGCAATCAATACGATTATTGCCAGCAGCATCCAAATATCGCCATTGCCGAAAATGTATCGGAACCATTCTCGCAACTCTGCGACTACTTCATGATCCGATGAGACTATACGAAATTTTTAAGGAATTCAGAATTAGATCGCTCTATAAAATTATGCCAATCAATTCCACACAGTTGACCGTTAAACACAACAATATAAATACCAATTACTTAAGCACATGCACTTCTCAAATACACTATGGATTATTATTATCAAATCATGCAATTAATCGCGACGAAATATATCACGTGTATAAACTTTCTCCTCCACATCACTCAAGTAATCATCAAAACGATTTGCAATAATTACATTAGACAGAGCCTTGAATTTAGCAAGGTTGTTCACTACCAGTGACCCGAAAAAGTTTTCACCATCAGCAAGTGTTGGCTCATAGATTACCACATTAGCACCTTTTGCTTTGATACGCTTCATAATGCCTTGAATGGCACTTTTACGAAAGTTATCGGAGTGTAATTTCATCGTCAAACGATATACTCCAATAGTAACAGGCTCTTTTTTGCCATCATACTGATTATTTGTGCTATAATCGTACCAACCGGCTTTGCGAAGTACTGCATCTGCGATATAACCCTTACGGGTACGATTACTCTCTACAATAGCAGTTATCATGTTCTGTGGCACGTCTGCATAATTGGCGAGCAACTGCTTTGTGTCCTTTGGCAGACAGTAACCACCATAGCCGAACGATGGATTGTTATAGTGAGTACCGATCCGAGGATCGAGACCGATGCCCTGGATGATGGCAGCTGAATCAAGTCCCTTCACTTCTGCATAGGTATCGAGCTCGTTGAAATAGCTGACACGCAGAGCAAGATAGGTGTTGGCAAAGAGTTTTACAGCTTCGGCCTCCTTCAATCCCATGAAAAGAGTGTCGATATTCTCTTTGATGGCACTTTCCTGAAGAAGCTTTGCGAATATCTCGGCAGACTCTTCCATGTGATTGCCTTGAATCTTGCGGATTGCCTCATTCTCTTCCTCCCATTCCTCTGACATCATCTTTGGATAACCAACGATGATACGTGAAGGCCAGAGATTGTCTTCGAGTGCCTTACTCTCTCGAAGGAATTCAGGAGAGAACAGCAAACGGAACTCACGACGTTTGCCATCTGCAAGAGGTTCCATCTGTGCAAACTTTTGAGCATATTTCATATAGAGTGAACGGCAATAGCCAACAGGAATCGTTGACTTGATTACCATTGTCGCCTTTGGATTAACAGAAAGAACGAGGTCAATCACATCCTCAATATGGTGTGTATCGAAGAAGTTCTTTACAGGGTCATAGTTGGTAGGTGCAGCAATAACTACAAAATCTGCATCTTTATAAGCGGATGCTCCATCAAGGGTTGCAGTAAGGTTGAGTTCCTTTTCTGCGAAGTATTTTTCAATATACTCGTCCTGTATCGGCGAGATACGATTGTTAATCTTCTCCACCTTTTCAGGGATAATATCAACAGCAGTCACTTTGTGGTGTTGTGCCAAAAGAGTTGCAATACTCAAACCGACATAACCGGTACCGGCTACAGCAATTTGGAGGTCTTCAAAATTTCTCATATTCTCGCGGATTAATTTGGTTCTGATGGCCGTATTGAACGACACCACGAAAAGCTCTTTACAAGCGATTTAATCAGATTACCTGTACAGTAGAAATAACAATAGAGGTATATGGTTAAATTTTCTTAAATATTTGGAATTGAAAATGGTGCTATTGCAGAAAAGGGCATCGGGGAGCGTAATTCATACAAACAGTGGATAATAAACATAATGCCTCAATACTGTTGCGTAGAAAATATGGTCAATACCAGGAAGAATATCTTTGATGCCTGATTAAGATAGTAGCAGCACGCCGTTAGAAGTGTGCAACTAATCAAGAAACTAAATAATCAAAAGAATAACAATCTAAAAACAAACGTTGCTTAAATACAAACCGGGTTGTTACATATAATCCAGCGCAATACTTACTTCTGGCTGATCAATGGCCATATCGTGGCACTTGAAGATTATTTGTCATATACCTCGAACCTCGAATTTTTCGACTTGAACTCGGGTACCGTCCGCTTCATAAGCCGTATCATGTCGGGAATCTCCACCTTTCGGGACAGCGTCTCCAGCTCTTCGGCAACGCCGCAGGCCTCCCCGTAGTCATACTCCCGAACCTTGGCGATACGGATCCGGTCGTGCGTCGTCGGAAGCGTGTTCTCCTTGTTCGACAGAACCTCCTCGTACAGTTTCTCCCCCGGACGCAGACCCGTGTATTCGATCCTGATGTCCTTCTCCGGCTCGAAGCCCGCCAGGGAGATCATCCGCCGCGCCAGGTGCGCGATCTTAACCGATTCGCCCATGTCGAAGACGAAGATCTGATTGCCCGTCGACATCGTGGCGGCCTCCATGACCAGACGGCACGCCTCGGGGATCGTCATAAAGAAGCGCGTAATGTCCGGATGCGTGACAGTCACCGGACCGCCCTTGGAGATCTGGTCCCTGAAGCGGGGAATGACCGAACCGTTCGAGCCCAGCACATTCCCGAAGCGCGTGGTGACGAAACGCGTCTTCCCCGGCGTGCGGCCCTGCTCGATCGACAGACCCAGCGACTGCACGTAGATCTCCGCAAGGCGCTTCGTGCAACCCATCACGTTCGTCGGGTTCACGGCCTTGTCCGTCGAGATCATAACCATCTTCTCAACATCGTATTCGATGCACTTGTCAGCGACGTTGCGCGTTCCCGCGACGTTCACCAGAACCGCCTCGCATGGGTTCTCCTCCATCAGCGGGACGTGTTTGTAAGCCGCAGCGTGGAACACCACCTGCGGATGGTACGTCCGGAACACGAAGTCCAGACGGGCGGGAATCCGGACGTCGCCGATGACAGGGATGAATTTCAAGGCCGGATAGCGCTCCTCCAGTTCCAGGCGAAGGTTGTGCATCGGGGTCTCCCCGTTGTCGAAAAGGATAAGCTCCTTCACCCCGAACATCGCCAGCTGACGGCAAAGCTCCGAGCCGATGGAACCTGCCGCCCCCGTAACCAGGATCGTCCTGCCGCGGAAGTTGGCGATGATCTCATCCATCGAAATGCGGATCTCGGGACGGCCTAACAGGTCTTCGATCTTGATCTCCCGGATCGACTGCTTCATAATCTTCCCGTCGATGACCTCGTCGATCGGTGGGGCGATCAGAATTTTGACCCCCTGCTCCGTACAGTATCTGATCAAGCGCTCCTGCTCCTGCTGCGCATCGTCATTGGTGGCGAAAAGGATCGCGTCGACATCGACTCGGTCCCGCAGGTATTCGACGCTGTGCTGATTCTCGAAATAGTAGACCGGGCACTCCGCGATCGTATGCTTGCGCAGGGACTTCCCGTAGGTCAGAAAACCGACGACGCGGTAATGCGGCGAGTTTTGAAGACGCGTGACCAGAGACACCGACTTGTCCCCCGTGCCGTAGACCAGAACCTGACGGCTGTTCGCGCGGCGGGACTGCTTCAACTTGATCAGGTCGTAGACGACGATCATGCAAAGACGAAGGGCCAGCAGAAGGAAGAGCGTGACCAGCACGTCCAGCAGGAAACCCATGGAAAGGGCGGCGTAAGGCGGAGACGGTTTTTGGGGAAGGAGAAGCACGTAGAAGAACATCAGCAAGTCCTTGAAGAGAACCGCACCGCCCAGTTTCCAGATTTCCCGAAGCGTCGTATGACGGATGACGCTGCGGAACGTTCGGAAAACGATGAACGAAAAAACGCTCAAAACACACGAACTGGCCAACAGCCAGAAACCGTACCATACCGTGAAAACCGGATTCGTGAACAATCCGCGAACCAACAGGTAGGCGATCAAGGTCGAAACTACAGACACGACCGTGTCGATCGTCAAGATCAGCCACGACGAAAAATACCGTGACGATAGGTATTTTTCAATCCCAAAACGGGACATGATAACTTGAAGCATACGGAGGCGTGAAAAGTTATCGGCATCCTTTGCAGCAGGACAGCCGGAACATAAGAGAACCCGCGGCAACTACCCCTGCCGGAACAGCGGTAAGCCGATTATAATGACGCAAAAATGAAAACTATCGAAATACGGCCTGCGAATAGAACGGGAAACGATAAATCCCGGATTTCAGGCAGCCCCAATCGGGTGAAACGGTTTAGTCCGTCGTGATTTTTTCCAGGAAACAGCCGGGAATATAGGTTGTCGCCACGGCTACGACACCCTCGATCGAGACGATCAGCCGCCGGTTGCCCTTGACACGCCGAATATAGCCTTCGGCCCCTTTGAAAACACCCTCTGTAACGCGGACCCGGTCGCCCCGCCGGAGTTCCGCCGGCGCTTCGGGGAGGTATTCCAGCCCGGGATCGTCGGTCGACGTGACCAGCATGAAGGCCTCCATCTCGGGATCGGGAATGACGGCCGGTTTTTTGGTCTCCCGATCGAAATATACCATCAGCGGACTGGTAGCCTTCGCCCGCTGCATCAGTTCGAGCACCGCACGTTCCGCCTGCCGGACGAACATCAGCGATGAAACGGCCGGTTCGCGTCGGCGAATCGTCCTGCCGCCGACGGTTGTTTCTGTGGAACGTAAAGGAATGTAGGTTTTTACACCGTCCTGTGCGAGAAGCCTTTCGACATCGAACACCCGGTTGTAAAAGACTTTCAGTGCATACCAGTGCTCTTCGTCACTCTTGTCGAACATATAGCTTGCTAAAGGGCATACTTTACAATCCCCCGCAGGCAAAAACCGGCTTGTGAAAACGGTTTTTTCAGCGAGGCAATCGGGGGCTGGCCACTTGTAATCCGACACCTGATGCGACTGTCCCTGACCCAGGGACGACACCGAAACCCCTTGTAAAAAGATACACCTCAAAAAAAACAGAGGCGTTTTTCACTACACAAAAGTATGGATTATTGCGTTAATAACCAAATATTTTACTCCAATCTTTTCAATCCCCCAAAACAGCTCGAACAACAAACACTTATTAATCAAACATTTAATCCACAAGCGAGCAATACATACGCCCAAACGGACGATAAAACATTCGTTTTACCGTATTTGCCGGTCGAAATGCAGCAAAACAGTGCAGAAAAATATGCCCCGAAGGCCGCATTAAACTTGTTTCAGAACTGCCGGGAACACCGATTCAATTGCAAAACTTCAGATCGTCCTCCGCAACGATCACCCCGACATCCTTCCTCTCTCCCGAGGACAAAACAACCTCTTTAAACGTATTCAACTCTTTTTCAGGACGCGAAATGCCGGCCACGGAATTATTCCTTTACGAGCGTTTCAGCCGTATAGTCTTCATCGCGGGCGGCTTTCTCCAATAACCTGGTTTGATACTCGGATTTGACTTTCAGAATGATTTGCTGGATGTACTTGCGGTCGGGACACTTGGGTTTAGGCTCGTTGCGGTCGAAATCCCAGTTAGACGGATGCACCGACACGCCTAAACTCTTCATCGTCCGTTTGCGGTCTTTCGTAATGCGCAACATGAGCGGATGTTCCCCGTTGGCGAGGGTCTTGCTTTTGAAACAAATAACTGAAATAGTGGCGTCCATAGCCTTTTGGCGGTTTACACCACGGTTTACACAGACCGTGTAAACCAACGTAAAAACGGGGTCAAAAGCCACGAATAAAGTCAACCGCCAACGAACGAAAAGGCTCAGCAATCATCAGATTACCAAGCCTTTCCATCAGTCGGGGTGACAGGATTCGAACCAGCGACCACACGCCCCCCAGAGGTGAAATTTATTTTTTCCGATAAAAGTAATTAACTTTATTTTAGTATATTTACATCATGTACAGAGAATTGCGATTTTGACTTATTGTCATCTATTGCGATTTTTCTTGTACCACTTTTGTACCACCAATTATTTTGCATCGGAAAATGGCCTACTCTGTTCGCATCGTTTTACGGAAATACAAACCCAACTCAATGGGGTATCACATTCTCCAATTATGCGTCACTAAAAATAGCAGTCGCAAGCGCATCAGTCTGAAATTATACGTCAATCCGGCCTATTGGGACAATTCGGCCGAACGACTTATCATCGAACGGAATCTGAAAGGCGAAAAGCAGCGGGAGGCCAATAAGAAACGGATTCAGGACAATGCCTTTTTGGACAAAGTCAAAGCCCGCGCCCGCGAGATTATCGAGAAATTCGAGATAGACGGCATTGACTGGACGCTGAATCAATTTGAGGACGCATTTTTGAATCCCTCCAAGCAGGGCAAATTCTGCGCATATCTTGAAAATCATGTCCAAACGCTTCGGGATACCGGACATACGGGCAATGCCAAATGCTATTTCGAGACGCTTCGATTGCTTAAATACTATGACAGCAAGTTGAATCAACGGCTGTTTTCCGACATCGACCTGCGTTATGTACGCAATTTCGATACATTCCTCCAAAAACGGGGTTGCAAAGGCAATACCCGCAAATATTATTTCAAAGCATTGCGGGCAATCTTGAATCAAGCGAACCGAGAAGGCGTCGGTTCGGAAGCAGCCTATCCTTTCGGGAAAGGCGGCTTCGAGATCGCCAAGCTGGAAGAAGCGACAGAGAAGCGTTATCTTCCGCCTCAAGACTTGCAAAAACTCAAAGATACACCCGCACAGAATCCGCAGAACGAATACGCACGACAACTCTTTCTGTTCTCCTATTACTGCTACGGAATGTCGTTCGTCGATATGGCCTACCTTACGACCGATCATGTTCAACGACTGGCCGACGGGAATTACATCGTCTACAAACGCAACAAGATTAAGCACCAAAAGAACGTAACCGCCATCCGAATCCATATCACGCCGGAGATTCAAGGATTGATCGAACGGCTGAAATCGGCCTCGCCAACCGTCGATAACTATTTGTTACCGATCATTACCTGTTCCGGCTATACGGGCGAGAAACTATACAACCATATCCGAAGCCGTTACGCCAAATATCAAAAATATTTGAAATCGTTGGCCGAAGAACTCGGCATCGACTATCATTTGACAAGCTATGTGAGCCGTCATACAATGGCAATGACTTTGCAATACAATAAAATTCCGCGCGAAATCATTTCGCAGATGCTCGGCCATGCCGACCTCGAAACGACCAACACCTACCTCGACAGCTTCGACAACAAGGTAATCAACGAGGCGGCAAAAGTTCTGTAATTTTAGTATATTTGACAAAAATTCATGCAATATGATTACTCATATAAAAATCAATGGTTTTAAGTCATTTCATAATTTTGAAATGATGTTTACTCCATTTACAGTTATTGCTGGAATTAATGCCTCGGGAAAAAGTAATTTATTCGATGCATTAGAACTACTATCAGCAATTGCAAGTGGAAAAAAGACTTTAAAAGAAATATTTAGAGACCAACGAGGGGATTTTATTGAACTATTCACCAAATACGACGAACAACATTATGTTAGCCAAATGACCTTTGAGGTCGATATGTTGGTGGACAAAAATATTACAGACGCTTGGGGAGCATCTGCCAAATTAAAATATACACGTCTGCAATATTCATTGACAATACAACGTGTAACGGGGGAATATGGCATTGACGATCTAATTGTTACTAACGAACGGCTTGAAACGATCAAGCATGATGACGACCAATGGGTTAAGCTTATTTCAGCACAAGATAGAGGAAATTGGCGGCCTAAAGTGACTACAGGGAAACGAGGAACCCCCTATATTTATACAGAAAATAATAAAGGTCAACTTACGGCTTATGTCCCCCAAGATGGCGTAGCAGGAGGGAAAAAACGGACTTATCCATTAATAAATGCGACACAAACAGTTTTAAGTAGCATAGGAACTATTGATTTCCGCCATATATTAGCAGCAAAGAATGAAATGGAAAATTGGCGGTTTTTACGCTTCAACCCGGAACATTTAAGACAACCTACCAGTAAATATACCGGTGCTGATAAACTCACCCCATCTGGACTTAATTTGGCTGCCGTACTTTATCGAATAAAACAGGAAGATGAATATTCATTGATAGAAATCTCAAGAGAGCTAAACCGATTCATTCCCGAATTTACAGGTGTTGATGTTATCGATGATGTAGAACATAATCAATATGTAATTTACCTGCAACAAAGGGATGGTAAAATATTTTCATCCAGAGTTTTATCGGAGGGAACTTTACGTTTACTTGCTTTATGTATAATTGAATATGATAATAAAGTAAAAGGAATAATATGCTATGAAGAGCCAGAAAATGGGATTCATCCTTTTAGGATCAATGCTATGGCTCACTTGCTATATAATATTTCCACTGATTTTTCAGACCAGCATGCACCTCTACGCCAAGTAATTATTAACACCCACTCTCCTGTTGTTGTTAAAGACATTTTCGCTTGGGAACACAACGATCATGTTTCAATATACTATTCCCAAATGCGATCACGAACAACCAATATTGATCAATCCAGAGTTAGAATCAATATTACTCGCATGATTCCAGTTGTAAAGGAACTTGATAATATCAAATCCGACACTACCGGACAATTAGAGTGGAAATACAATATTTACAGTAATGAAGAACTAAAGGCCACTCTCTCAACTGTTGAATCATTACTAAATATGTCGAATACTACTATAGAAGAAGAATAATATGGGGAACTACGTTTTTCTTAATATATGTCTATATACTGAAGGGACAACAGATATTCGATTTTTAGAAAATATTGTTCAACAAACATATGAAAGAGCTGCAATACAAGCATATGGCGAAATTGATATAGAGCTTCATGTTATAACCATCGATAAAACAGGCCTGAATTTCACACAGCAAGTATTAAAAGCTGCTCAAAAAGCCAAACAAGAATATGGTGCTACAATAATCTGCGTACACTCAGACGCAGATAGTTCAAGTATTGACAACACCTTAAATACTAAATTTGTTCCTGCGCAGAGATGCTTATTGGAACAGGAGAATGACTCTTGCTCAAAAATTTTAGTAAATCTCATCCCTGTTCACATGACGGAAGCATGGATATTGGCAGACAAACGACTTCTTAAACAACAAATTGGAACAACGCTTTCAGATACAGAATTAAATCTAAATAAGGACCCAGAGAGTATTAGTAATCCCAAACAAGCTATCGAAAATGCAATTAGAATTGCAAGACAAAATATCGTAAAGCGACGTAGACGCAATCTTGGAATTGGAGAATTATATGCTCCATTAGGACAATTAATTAATATAGACCAGCTAATGGACTTAAAATCATATCGCCAATTTTGGGATAATGTAATTAATAGTTTAAAGCAACTCAATTTAATGAGAGCTAATTAGGTTTATTATTTTTTGTATATTTGTACTATGAGTACGACACCGCAAACAAAAATAAACCAACTATTACAGTCCCTCCCACCCGGAGCAGTCTATTTGTCGTCATGGATGAAACTCAAAAACATCTCCAACGACTTACAGCACCGTTACATAAAATCCGCTTGGCTGACCCCCATAGGTACAGGTGCAATGATCCGCACGGGCGATACGCCGACATTATACGGAGCCATATACAGCCTCAATACACAGGCTGACAAACATCTGACAATCGGAGCCATGTCGGCACTGGAAATACACGGATATTCGCACTACCTCCCGATGGGCAGGCCAACCGTTTCGCTGTCTGCGCCACAAAAGGAGTATTTACCGCTTTGGTTCAGAAAATACGACTGGGGTGTGACGCTCCGGCTATTTACCACCGAAATATTCAATTCCGATACCGGAATCACCACCACCCGACAAGGGGTTTTCGAGTTGCCGATCTCTACCCCGGAACGGGCGTTCATGGAGTGTCTGCATCTCACTCCGCAATATTACGACATTACCGACCTCTATTATGTGATGGAAATGCTGTCGATACTCCCGCCGAAGAATGTACAACGCCTGTTGGAGGAGTGCCGTTCCGTCAAAGTGAAACGGCTGTTCCTCTTTATGGCCGAAAAGGCCCGTCATACGTGGTTCGAGGCCCTCGACCTCGACAAGATAGACCTCGGCAGCGGCAAGCGGGTAATCGCCAAAGGAGGTGTTTACGATAAGAAGTACCAAATCACTATTCCGGCAGAACTGAAAAAATGATTAACCAAGAGTACAAAGAGCGCGTGCGGCTGTTGCTCCGCATTATCCCGATTATTTCGACGGAAGAATGTTTTGCCGTTCACGGCGGCACGGCAATCAATCTGTTCGTGCAAAATCTGCCGCGATATTCGGTAGACATCGACCTGACCTATATTCCCGTCGAGCCGCGGGAAGCAAGCCTCGCCCAGATCAAAGAACGGCTGAAAGCGATAAAGGCAAAGATCGAGGCTGCAATACCGGGCATTGCAATACGCGAAGTTCCCAACAAATTGATCTGCACCCATAACGGGCATTTCGTCAAAGTAGAGGTAAACGACGTGAAGCGCGGCATTATCGCACCGCCCATCGAATTGCCCTTATGCGACCTCGCCCAAGAAGATTTCGGCGTATTCTGCAAAGCCCGCATCGTTCCGCTGTCACAACTCTACGGTGGCAAGATCACGGCGGCACTCGACCGCCAGCACCCGCGCGACCTGTTCGATGTAAGTCTGATGCTCGATTATATCAAAGACTTTGACCAGATCAAGCGCGGTTTCATCTTCTGCCTGCTGGGAAGCGACCGCCCGATCTTGGAGTCCCTTAATCCTAATTTCAACGACCAGCGCGACGCCCTGACCAACCAATTTGAGGGCATGTCCTCAACGCCGTTCACCTACGAGCAGTACGAAGCGACCCGCCGCCGACAGGTCGAGTATATCAACGACCATCTGACACCGACCGACAAAGCATTTTTACTCGGATTCGAGGACGGGACGCCGGATTGGGACGCATCGGAATACCAAGATTTCCAGCATTATCCGTCGGTTCAATGGAAGCTACTCAATATTAGAAAGCTGAAAAGGAAAAATCCACAAAAGCATGAGGACGGCATAATCAAGTTGCAAAATTATTTTGGATTCTAATGTACGAAGACATAGTAGATTACGATGACTTTTCAGAAAGAGTAGGTTCTGAAAACGACATCCTTGACCTAATTTACAATGAAATTTGGAAGAGAACATATTGCCCTAAATGCGAAAGATTCAACACCCACAGCAGAAGCAAATACGCTTCAAAAAATATTCTTTGTTATCATTGCAGTATACAATGGTCTATCCTGCAAGAGACAATATTTTTCAAGACACGCATCGATTTAGTTAAATGGAGCTATGTCATCTATGCAATATCGTTTTACCCCCGAAAAGTATCTGTTAAATGGCTCATGACCGAATTGAAAATCAACTCCTATAACACAGTCTGGCATATGGCAAACAAAGTTAAAACTGTTGCCAACCATAGCCCAAAAGACAAATGTATTTTCAGAGAATTAGAAAAAATATTTCGTCGGCATAGATTTATATAACAGGATATAAAATTCATATAACAGGATAAATTATATAAACGACACAAAAACCGCATAAAAAAAGCAAAAAAACTTCAGCCAATAGTATCTTTTCCTACATTACATCTTATAATCAATACAATATGACTGGGAACACCAGTCATATTTTTTGTCTAATCCATAAAAAACGATATAAAATCTTCAAAATAAAAATACACAAAATATTGACAATCAATATTTATAAGGAATATTTATAATAAAATCAAAATACTGTCAAAATATCCATTCGTATTAGGAGTGCATAACTTAATTTTTTAAGATTATGCATACTAATTCTTTCTCAAAATTCGGGGATGATTTCCCCATCGCGGGACTCTCGGTAAAGCAATTTATCGAACTCTGCGTGAGCCTCGGCTTCGGCAATCGCCCCAACTCTTATCCTAATAAGCCGGAATCACCTCCACCAGAAATTATGGGCATCAATGATGTGATTAAACTTACAGGCTATTCAAAGGCCACGATCTACAAGTTCACACATCAACGACTCATCCCATTTCATAGACCCGCCCACGGGGGACGGCGCTTGGTGTTCATCCGACAGGAAATCGAAGACTGGATGAAAGAGAATTCAATCCCCACCGTCGGGCAATACTGTAAAGAACAATTAAAAAAACTTAATAATTAAAAAATTTATGAAAACAGAATTTAACCCTTTGGAAGCACTGGCCGACATTTCTGAAGACGAACTGAATGAATTTATCGAACTACAGGAGGAAGCTCCCAAGAAGCGCCGGAGACAAAAACCCCGAGAATCCTTTGTGTGTTTCATCTCATTTTACGAATCTATTAAATTAATGCCGGAACGGCTCCATTTAAGAGCATTCAGAGTATTGATGGATTATGCATTCTATCAGAAGGAACCGCCTACAAAGACACCAACACGTATTATGCAATCTTTCGTCAGTTGGCGGAAGCAGGTGGATGTGAACTCGCAAAAATATGATAGAAAAGTCGAGAGTAATTGGGGCGGGAAAGATGATGACGAGAAAGCGGATAATGACGGGACTTAAAACATCCCGTCTTATTTCTCAGAGCAATAACCGGACTAGAAACATACAAGAAACAGGCAACAAGTCAATACGCAAAACACTGAATAACAAAATCATATCCACAACCATCGGATAAAATGATAATTTCAAACGCAATGAACCAAAACAATAAACTCATACTCTCAAGGACAAACACCGTTGTTAGGATTCCAGAAGACATTGTTGGGCCTCAAGTTTCGCTCTTTGCAAACGTAGTTAGCACAACCCCTGTCGCAACGGTCGATTTATGGACATTTTTATTAACAGCCTCCTACCAAAATATAGTAGACGAATATCGAGGCACTAAAGATCCGGACATACGCGCCAAAATCAAGAAATTCGAGATACCGTGCGTAACCGTTGCCGGGATATTCGACACCCGCGCCAAAAAGAGGCTTCATCATCTTCATAGCGGCTATATCTGCATCGACATTGATGGGAAACAGAATCCCCGTGTAAAAGGGCGATGGAACTTGGTCAAAAATATGTTGGAAGACAGAATCAGCAGCTTATGCTATGCTGGGCTATCTGTCGGAGGCGATGGATTATGTTGCATCTTTCGAATCGCTTATCCTGAACGCCATAAAGCTCACTTTTATGCCCTCGTAGACGAAATACAAGAACGGACGCCACTAATCGTCGATGAAAGTGGCAGCGATGTCGTAAGGCTGCGTGTGGCCAGCTATGACCCTCACCCCTATTTCAACCCTGATGCTCCTCCGTACTTGTATTACAAGCCGAACAAATACAGTGCGCCGCGCAGGGTGAAGAAGGCTCGAAACGCCGAAATGGATGTAATCACAAAACAACGGGCATATTCACTAATAAAAATAATTCAGAAAAAACAGATTGATATCACTGTTGGACGTGCCGTCTGGAAATCCATCGGACAAGCTCTCGCCAGTGAATTTGGGCCCGAAGAAGGGTTACGACTTTTCCACTTGGTAAGTAAATGGCATCCCGATTACGATCCTACTGAATGCAATGAAATGTTTGACTGGTGTATCAAAAATCACGATGATGTGGATATAGCCACTTTCTTTTATCATTGTCAAAAGTATAATATAACTTTCAAATAACCCCATCGTGCCGCACGCGGAGCCGGAACCTTGTCGAGAGGTTTCGGCTTCTTTTTTATTATATCTGCATCCCTGCGTAGATAATACCCGAAAGCATGTTTGGCGAAATTTGCACAACAAGGCCCCGATGGGTGTCGTCAATTACGAAATATTTTTTACCTTTGTCTTGTCGCGCAAGCGGCGTATATTGGTGAAAGTGTTTCGATTTAACCTCGAATAGGAATCTGGAAAATTCAATTTGCTGAGGGTAAACGACGGCACTCATCACTTGTATTGGTATGCGAGATTAATCCCCATACTATACAGGTGTGGGGTCTTGTGTCAGTTTATTTCAGCAAAGGTATTCCAGAACCTCTATTCGAATAAAACGGGCAGCTCCACACTTTCTTTTTGTAATCATGCCAAGTCGGGGCTGGGTGGCGCAAACACTTACCGTCATGGAGAAAATTACAGCCTACTCGATTCTCAAAGAATTAGGTAACGATGCGTTGTGCAAGTACATTTACGAGAACATCGCCGAACCTACCTTTGATTCGCACCGGATCACCAATCCTTTTCCGCAGGATTTCAGAGATTATTACGAACGTATGTTGATCGCACATGAGGACGAAGGCGACATTCGAGATAGGAATATTATTATCGCAAGGTCTATAGGTAATTATCTCGGCCATAACAGCGGAGCTTTACAGATTGAAAAGATCGGAGAAATTGCGTCTACCAACATGAACGGAGAAGAAACACCGACTTCGCTTTGGAGGAAATATTAAAGAATCATATTCATTATAAATAAAATCAAGAACAATGAAGCACTTTATCTGTCTTTGCATCGGAATGTTAATGTACTGGAATGCGAATGCCCAGTATAATATCAAAGGCTATAATGTAGCCATAAATGACTCTTATTATGATTTCGGGACGGCATATCTAAAATCACCATTGGGAGAACAAACCAAAGGAAGGCTTAGAGTATATTTTTATAAAAAAAGACTTCCGATGATGATGTATCAATTTTTATATAATGGAGAAATATTAACACAAGACATTGTACATTTAGACGACTCCTACATATCATCTAACATGATAACTCGTGACGGAATTTATGGAGAATATATAGTGGTTCGATGGCATCCTCATTTCGATTGGCGCTATAATGGATATTTAAAATTTGGCTTTGAGAACAGTGTGAAAGAGGCACAATACATTCCATATAACATTGAAATATCCAGCCCCAACGGAGTCATATACGCATTGTATTCAGTAAATACAGGTGTCACAAAAATACAAGAACAAAGTGCCCCTGAAAGAGCAATGGATTATTTGAAAAAAATTTATAACGAATACTTCAAGTAAAATGTAAATTATTTTAGAAATATTATATATTATGAGTTATAAACATATTATTATATTATTCATTGGAATATGGATATGTAGTGACGTAAATGCTCAGTATAATGCCAAAGGCTACCAAATAGCAACCAACAATCAATATTATGACCTACCCATAACTGCTGAAGTAAATCCGGACGGAAACATCAAAACTGTTCAGACTCGTCTATTATTTGCACAAAAAGACATACACAAGCCTATTGCAGTCTTTCAAGAAGCTGGCGTATCAGGAATCTTTCTTATTGTAAGAGAAGTTTACGCAGAACCAGTATATGTTAAGGGAAAGATATCTGGCGAATCTTTGATTCTGTTATGCAACCCAGCAGGTAAAGTGGAAGAGGACTGGATGATAATATTCGGATTTAGAGATACGATCAAGGACTCAAAATATCCTATGGTCGTCAAGATAGAAAATGAGGCAGGTTATTATATGTCAATTTTCTCACAAGATAACGGAGTATGCCCGGTAAATAAATTCAACAGATCCGAACATACAATGAATCAATTAAAGGATTTTTATCGAGGATTCTATGAGGTCGAATTTTAGACATATATTTTATGACTACTTTAATTACCATCGCAATCATTTTACTATTTGGCCTTTGTGTTTATATTGAAAGCAATTATCGGCACACGGCCCACAAGACTGCCCGAGAAATGGATGAGTCTACCAAATCATCGGAATGTTATTATTGGGGTGAAGATATTATCGTCGGTTTTTTACTTACCATAAGCAAATGGCTATTTGTGTCAATATTACTCTGTATACTCTTTGAGTTAATAATGGGATTTAAGGACATTGAGCCCATTTTGTATGAAGATTATAAAACGCTTTGGTGGATACTTGCCGCAATAATTAGTATAGGCTTTTTGTGGTATTTTTATTTGGAGACATTGGTTAAGCGCAGCAAACAAATCAATTTCGGAAATCAGATGCATAGTTTCGGTTTCAAATTCGCTCCTAAAAATTCCCTCATATTTATGCTGTGGATTTTATTTCTAATGATAGTTCCATATGTTACTATGAATGTTACTCATGACGCCATATGGCCATCCGACTATTCTATTTCTCCTGACCAGTACGAAAGCCGCAATACGATCATGTCACAAATTCTTCAAGAAGTGGCAAATACAAATGCGGCTATTCGCTCTGAAATTCGATATTTTGCAGATCGTTTATACAAAACCATGCTAACAGGCATAACATCCGCAACCGTCGTATTGGGTCTTCTAATTTTTTATCGCACCCGTAAATCAGAAAAAGACGAATAATAATTACTTTCGTATATAATTTCGGTCGAGGATAAAGCACATAGCTGTAAGTTGTTATCCACATCTTTTTCCGAATCTTTATCCCGACCATTCTTAGTTGTCCCGACCTGCCGCAACCCGGCAGGTCGCTTTGTTAAATCCCAACAGAAGATACTGCGGTGCGATTACGGCTCATGTAGTCGGGAACTCGATAAAATTCATTAACCGCCTATTTCAAGCCAGTGTATAGGGCTTAAATAAGCAAGCCACAACGGCGATCTACCAGTACATATCGGCAGAAACGACCTGCGTATTCACAGCCGGAATGTATTACCCAAAAACAAAATCACATGAAAAACAAAGAAGAAATCAGACACTATCTCAACACCCAATTTAGCGCATCGGAAGACGACATGGTGCAAATCGTCCGGAACGATTTCGACCGCATTTTGAATAGCGCGGCATCTTGTGCCCTAATTACGGTCGAGGGAGCAATACCCGTCTTGGCGGAGCAACTCCGCACCGAATTGGAAGCCCGACACATCGAAGCCGACCTCGACGTGATTGTAAAAGTAAGCTATCATCCCGTTTCGGAAATAAGTTTCGACGACCTATGCAGCCTTTTAACCGTCATCCACAAATTTGCCCCGCAGGTAAATATCGTCTGGGGCTGCGGTACGGATGAAACACTGGCTGAAACCGACTATTCGATTCTGTTGCTGATCGGGACATCGGCAGAGTAGATTTGCAAGGCCTGCCAAGACATATTGGCAGGTCGTTTTATTTCGTCCCGACAGAAGATACTGCGACGCAATTGCAGCTCATATAGCCACGAACTCGATAAAATTCATTATCTGCCTGTTCGGAGCGACTGTATAGGCCCAAATACAGCAACCGCCCAACAACCAAATACTTAACGACTGAGATTGAAATTTTCGGATAGCGACCATTTATGTACCACTTGTGTACCACCGCCATTTTTCGGACTATATACCACAAAAGAAAAATCCTCGATATTCGATTGAATATCAAGGATTTTTCATCAGTCGGGGTGACTGGATTCGAACCAGCGACCACACGCCCCCCAGACGTGTACTCTAAAACGCCATAATAAACGAATTATCAATCAATTACAGCGACAAAAATAGATACGGTTGACTTGTTGGTTGATTCGATAGTCAATCATGGTTAAACAATTAGTGAATTGGAACGGACCAACCTTGCAACTATCAAAGTCTGTCCTTGCTCTGCTAACAGAAAATCGGCGAAAAATTTTCCCCTCTCGCCATTCGTCTGTTTTCAGCAATTTTCAGTAGCTTTGATTTCTATAAAGAAAAATCCCCGACCGTATGGCCGAGGATATATCTTGTTATATGAACTGCTCTAAATACTTTTCATTGAAACCCGTGAGTGGAAATTTGAAATCTTTCTGCGTTCCGTTCGTTGCCGTATATGTGAAGTTAACGGCGTCGCTCTTGTTGTGAACGGCAAACAGGTTTACGCTATCTGCGGAATTTGAAAACTCAATAACGTTAGGCATGATTAGCGTTATATCTCCGTGTATATCGTCCAACGGGCAAGACATCGAAACCAGCTTCTTTCCTCGTCTTTGGAATGTCATTTTTACGGGTTGCTGCTGGTCGATGTCCAACGCAAAGAAATAGTAAAAGGTAAACGGAACGGTTTCATCTTCTTTTCTTCCGACGAATAGGCAGACCCCGTAATCATCATCATAGGCTACGGATTTGGCAATGTAGGATATTTGATTGTCATCCCGTTTCTCCTTGCCGATTTTTCATTCTGTTTTTGGTGTTTTATACATTTTAGCTAAAATTTATGTTGTTATTAAATCTTTGATTATGATGTAAATATACGAAAAATTTATGACTTATGCAAGTAAAATAGAAAGGACAAACTTGTGCAGAGGGTCTATATATTAACCCTTTTGCACAAGTCTGTCCCTCTGACTATTTTGTTTAGTAAATCAGTTCATAAGAAACCGACCCGCAATCTATTCTTGCAACAGTGCCATCGTCATTTAATGTGTAAACGCCAAAATCATCGCTTTCCGATTCTGACTCACCTGAATAGGTGATATTAGCCTTATTAGGCAATTTAGCACTTTGCCTGCCATAGAATCCCAACAAATCAAGTGGTTCAAGTACGTCTATATATCCTCCATCAATATAAAATAGGTCAATATTAATGGGTGTGGCTGTTTGGGAATAAGAGTATTTTACCGTCGTTATGTCAGTGCCATCTTCATTGTAATCGGTGCATTTAGATTCTACAAGGTTTCCGTCTCTCCATGTACATTCGCTCACTCTTACCCGAGATTCATTATAACTATAACGCTGCTCAACACGTTGCAAATAGCCGTTTTTATATTCCATTTTATAATAATATGTTTCGTCCTTGTCAAAATCATTCTCTGTAACTTCTGTTACGTAACCATCTGAATTCAATTTACATGTATAAGTCCTGTCGCTACCTTTTACAGTTAATGAATTTCCATTGTAGGTAAATTCATAAGAATCATTTCTCAAACCGTCTACTTTTTTAACACGCTTCTCGGAATCATAGGTTATAGAGGTTGTCCATGATTCGTCCCATTCAGCACGAAAGACGATCTGTTTAACCCATTTTTCGGGAGTAGGCGCTTTCCCGCCATTGTCATCATCATCGGAGCAAGCCGAGAAAGAAACTGCCACAAACATAGCGGCCACAATAAAAAACAGCTTTTTCATAATAGTTTATTTTTGTTAAAGGGTTAGTTTATTCTTGGTGAAAATAGAGATCACATACGTGTTTAGTTACTATTCGTCCATCAGGGCGTTTATAGTCTGCATATATTGTTCCGCAAATACCTCTTGAGGAAACTTGAAAAAGTAAGGCTGAACAACTTACAGACAGAGTTTGATTTCGCCCAGTCCATTCCTTCGGCATAAACTGAAATTTAGCTAAACTGGCATCAATATAGCATCGTTCAAATTTGCCCTCTGTACATTGACAAGAGAATAGTGCGTTTCCGCCCTGTTTCTCGAAATTGAACATTGTCGGTGTTACAAGAAATTCAGGCTCTTTGAATTGCTGTTCATCAGATTCCGCATCCTTGCCACAACCGAATAGCAATAAGCCACACACCAATAGAGATAGTAGTTTCTTCATATAGATAATAAGTTATAAATTGTTTAATATCTGTTTTATCCGTTCTAACTGCTCTTGTTGGGAAATATCCGTATTTATGACTTCATTTATATCTGCTAAAGTTTTGCAGATATCATAGTCTGCCCAATCTTTACACTGAAAAATCAAAGACGATTGAATAAAATCAGATAAATCATCAATGGGGTTTTGCCGTGCTCTTAACAGTTCAATATCTTTACAGTTGTAAAAATATTTTTCTATTCGCTGAAAGTTCTTGGAATCAGTAATCGCCAACTCAAAGTAATTGTCGTAATTATATTTATAATGACTTATTTGGGGTCCCCCGACTTTTATGATTTTGGATATAATCCACCCATTAAATTCAATATCCCGCTCAAATACATATGTCGAGTCAGCATGGTTGTAACCTAATGTTAGAATACGATTATTAGGTAGCGGAATATTCAGATACTCCATAGAGCTACGATATTTTGTACCGTGTCAACTCCTACTGCGGTGGATTAATACAAAAAAGAAAGTGTGGAGTTGTTCGTTATTTGCGTAGAGGTTCTGACAAAACCTAAAGACGAATAAGAAACAATACCCCACACCGAATAGAATATATCAGATGATATATGCCTATATACGGTGATGAGCGTTGTCGTTATCCTCGTCTTTATTGAAACTGTCAGATTTCTACGCAAGGATTAGCGAAACACTTTCACTAAACTAATATGTCGCTACCCGTTCAGATAGCATCACAAAGTTAAAAAATGTTTCTCAATACGCAACACTCGTGGGGTATTGTAGTTACAAAGTACGCGTTAAACTTTCAGAAAATCAAGATTGATGTTCTAAAAAGTTCTTTATTGCTTGGGATATTCCGCTATAAAGAATAAACCGACATATCCTCTCAAATCGGGAGTTGCAAATCATTCCAACCCTCAATTATCGAGAATACGCCAGCATAAAGTCGATATTTTGAGCATTGTAATTTATATAAAGACAGCTAATGCGCAATAAATCAATAGACAACATCATTGAATATAGGTTACTATCGTTCTGTTTACATATCAAAGAGAATACCCCTGCGTCGATTGACAGCAAGGGTATTCTTCTTCATTCAGTTATTCCACAAACCACCTGTACTGGGCATCGCCTTCAATGGCTCTGCCGATACCCGTGATCAGTTCGGTAGCGTTCAGCGACCTGTCGAGGAACGTATCTATGTAACTCGACTTGTTGGCTCCCGTAAAGAGGTTGTAAACTCTCCAAAGGTCGATCTCTGGATTGTCCCCTCTGGAAAAGTTCTCGTCCGCGTAATACGCCTTTGCTACGGCGTTGATATGGCAGTCCGTGAACTCCATTGCGGGAAGCTGTCGTTTCTCAGCTGTGGGCAGATATTGATACAACCGTGTCTTGCCGATAAGCTGAGCGAACTGGTGTTCGGTAAGGTGTCGTTCCTGCATCGCGGCCATCAGCTTTACATGGCGTTCGGCATCGTATTCTCGGAACAGGCGCAAGGTGGCATCGAACAAGTCCTGCACACCCATTACCCGCAGTTCGCTTTTGAATCCGTCCGTCGATACGCAGAGGTTGCAGCACACGAGGTTCTTGAAGCCGATGAAGACCTTGAATTTCTCCACCGTCTTCCTGGAATAGAGGTTCTCGTGGTTGTAGGCCCGTACACCGCCTATCGAGAGATTCAGTCTGTTCCCTGCCACATCCTCGTAAATCGTAGGTATCTCGAAACAGAAAGCCATCCGTTCGTAGTAGATGGTCTTGTCGGTTTCCAAGAGTTGATTCACGGGTTTGTGGATAGCTTCGGGAATCCGTCCCTTGATGATATGGGACACGACGATATCGGGAGTGTCGATCACTTCCTGCGGGAACATGCGGTGTGCAGCACCTAATACCGTTTCGATAAAACTCTGGTGGGAGATGGTCACCTCGTTGTCCTTGCTGAATACGGGAACGACGCAATCCGTTCTCAAATGGGCTATATCGACGGGCTTGGTGTTGGCCTCGATAAAATGGCGGTTATGCCGTACACCCAAAGGAACAATAGGTGTTGCGGGTTGTTCCTCTACGGTCGTTGCCACCTCTGCGGCAGGGTTATCGAGGAAAGGGCTGTCGGAGTTCAGACCGACGGCAAATTCTGCATTAGGCTGAAACGCTGGGTACATGGTTGTAAGGAGTTTGAGGTTGAACATTCGGTTGTGCAGGCTGTGTCATGTTGCACCATTTGAGGATGGCTTGCCCCACAGCAGGCGTGATGAGGAATTCGGGACGCCCCGTGAATAAGCCCGTGCGGTCTTTGGACGTAGTGGCCTTGTGGTTCATGGCTATATCCAAAACCGCGGTAAACTCGTAATCCACGTTGTCACGCTGTACGGCTTTCAAGCCCACCTTCTCTGGAACCATCTTGCCGTTCTTGTCCGAGAGCACATAATCCTGCTTGCTACGCATGGTGCAGATCACATGAGCGGAGGATGTAAGAATCCGCTGGATAAAGGCGTTCTGACGGGGTGTAACCTTGGCCCAGTTTGCAAAGGAGTTGCCTTGCAGGTTGGCATGGAAATCCAGCAGATAATCCCAGCAATGGGAAATGCTGTCGATGATGATTACCTCGGCTCCTGCCTGCTCACAGATGCCGATGGCCTCGATGTAAGTTTCGGGAGCATAGTTTTCGAGGGTGAGGACTTGATAACCACCCAGATGGGCATAAAGGTCAGCCGAGCAGTTCTCGGAATCGATGACGGCGATTTTAGACCAGTCGCCTGTCATTCCGTAAGCGATAAGGAGCGACGAATAGGTCTTGCCCGAACCTGAAGCTCCCGCCAGAGCAAGCCGCATCTTGGCTGCACGGCGCATGGATTGTCTCAATTGCATAACTCTACAAATTAGATGATTAGTAAATGATTAAACTAATCACTCCAGTTGCGGCTTTTGTATTCGTTCTGCAATTTTTCTCGATAATCTGTTATAAAAAATCCCTCCCCGAATTTCGTTTTCCAAACCAAATAGGGGAGGGGGTATTAATTGGAGTATTTGTTCGTATGTGGCACACACATGGAAAACGTAAATCAATATTAAACACCTATTTTGCAGGTGCATAATCTTCTCATTGCCTCCTCATAAATTTCTTGGTAATATTCAGACATTCCTCTCCCTTGAGTTTTATGTTCTTCAATTATTGTTTTATGGTCAGAATCTGTTAAGATTCGATTAAAGTAGAGCCATCCCAATAAACGAGGAGTTGTAAGCGTTTTGGATACACCCAAAACAGCCTCACCCAATTTTCTGGCTTTTACATCATCTGTCATGAATGCTAACTGTGTTTTTCTTGCAAATGCAATGCTTGACAACTCCCCTTTACCTAATTTTTTACGGTTCTCTAATATCTCTATTTCCTGTAAATCACTAATTGACAAATGTTCACATCTAAACCTTTTCTTCCTTGTCTCTTCCCTTAATTGTTGGCGTTGTTTAATTATAATTGGAGTCTCTTTTTTCACGGGTTTATAAAATACTTCATATTCAACAAAAGATGTATAGCACCAAAAAAAGGTCTCATTAATTGTTGCGGTATAAAAACGTGATGAAGACAGTAAATTCAATATTGCACATGTATCTATTACAGAGCATTTGTGTATTGTGGAAAAATCGAAATCAATCATATATCTATAATTTCAATTTAAATTGGTCTAACAAATTGGGTAAATCATAAATATCCGTCAGTAACATCTCGGCCAAACGTTCGACAGATATGTGCCCATCATAATATGCTTTATGAGAATATTTTATATAAGTAGGAGTTAATCCTCTCTTTATAGCAGTTTGATAGCTTAATGTTATTCTTTCTGTTAAATCCTCAAATTCATAATCCCGCTGTTCAGCTTTGGGAATTTTGATTTGCTTATACTTATTAAACTCATAATCAGAGATGATCCGAGCTTCTTTTAAGGCTATAAGAAAAGCTATAACATTAACCCTGAATCGATCAGATTGCGTTTTTATAAATTCAGCATTTATAGATGATTTAGGAATCTTGCTAATAATATTTTTCGGCAAAAGAAAATTGCTTGCAAAGGCATCTGCTCTATATTCTCTAAACGGAGAACTTTCATCCTCGGTAGAAAGTGAAACATTGAAATCTATACCATCCATTAAAGCATGGCCTATTTCATGAGCTAAAGTAAAATTCTGTCTATATATGTTTTCATCCGCATTGATCAATACGCATTTTCCTGCCCTGGGATGGCGAATAAACAAACCAGAAATGCCCGAATTGTTCAATTCCATCCTAAAAATATGTATTCCTATCTTCCTTAATTCCTGATATAAATTTTGATAAGCCTTTAAATCAGTATATCCCATATGCAACCGCAACATATTTGCAACATGGATTCCATCACTCTTTTTGATATAATTTTGATCTATATGAGGAGTTTTGAATTGATTGATTTGAAGCCTTAAACAGTCCCAAACAAATTGCTCATTATCGCAAAGGTTTATAAACGTCTGAATTGCATGCTTATCTGCTTTGGAAAAAGTTTTTCCATTTACTCTATACAATTCTTCAACTTGTTCAGATGCAGATAATTTATCATTGCTAATGAAGTATTTGAAATCCTCTTGATAAATATCTGCTAATATTAAAATTTCATCTCCATATGGTTCGACTTTACCTGTCTCAATATCTTGAAGTTTTGATATTGAGATCCCAGAAGATGCCGATACCTCGTTGAGAGTTAATTCCAAGTTATTCCGACACCTCTTTAATTTAGTTGCTAATAAATTCGTGTCAAAAGCCATAAAGTTAGATGTTAGACTGTTTGACAAAGATATAGGTTTATTCGATAAAAGATAAGGTAATACTCTTAAATTCTACTTTTTAGGTAAGAACTTCACAAGTCCTAATAAATAAAATAACCCGCAAAAATATATTACTCTTCATTAAATGATAAAAGCCCTCATGCGTAAGCACGGGGCCGTATATTTAAAATGCAAAACCTCTGAACTCTTCCTTAAACTGTTTTGCTTGTTCGGCTCGTTCCGTAACTGCCTTATACTGTCCCTGCATATCGAGGGCTTTTATAAAGTAGGGCAACGACACCTTTTCGGGCAGGTTCTTGCATCGTTTATCGAGTTGGTAGGTTATGCTTATCGGCTCTGTTCTCGATAAGCCTATTGCATTATACTTGGTAAGCAGTACGGACATAGCCCGTTTATCCCAGTTAGGAATGGCAATATCTTTCGCCTTGCAGAAATCGCATATCTCCTTATAAATCCCTGCATCCGTCTTTCTAACTGCTGAATTGATAAAACAACCTGCTGTCAGTTCATAGCCGTTAGAAATAGGCTTTATAAGCCTTAATTGCAGGCATTCATTTAATAATGCAGTGGTCGTATTTCTCGATAATCCGATACCCTTTGCAATTTGGGATATACTTCATTGAATGGTATCCGTATTATTAAGGCAGATTGCCTTTAATAAGAGCAGAAAGCCTGCAATCTTGGCGGGATAGTTCCTCTTAAAGTAACTGTTATCGAGGAAGAAATAGTTGCTCTTTTCTGGCTTTATATAGTAGGAATTTCGCTTTATAAAACCTCTGTCAGCATCTTCTTTAATGGTAGTCTGCACGGTCAGATAACCTGCGTCTTTTAAGCGTTTAATGCTCCGTCGTATGGTTCGTTCATCCAATCCAGTAAGCAGGGATAGTTTTTCTTCTGTTATATGAGAAATATTTGTCTTATGATTGGAGCAATATTTAATGGTCGCTCACACGTAAATATCAATAGGCTTACTGTTTCCCGTCTGAAAGTTCACGATTGATTTGGGGATTACGGTATAATTCATCGTTAGCAATGGAATTTGGATTGTTCGTAAATATGATTTCTTTTAGATGTAACAATTTCCGAAAACAGGCAATGCCGTAATGGTCTTTGGCCTGCTTGCGATTGTCGAATCATTTATGGTCTTTGATATGGTAGTACATGGTCTGAAAGACTTTAATAGGTTATGTATAAGTAGGTAGTGTATATATAGGACACATTTGAGCAGTTTGCACAGGACAGATTTGAGCAACACCTACTATCTCTTTATCCGTATCTTCCATAATTTTTGATTCTGTATTGATCGTATTAAAGGAAATATCCGTTTCGCACTCAAAAAATGTGGAAATAGGAAGCAAAGACAAGGACAGCAAATAATGCCGTCCTTATCTTGTCCTATAAACTTATTTTCTATGGAAGCAGTAGAATTTTCCCTATTCTCGGATTTACTATTACAAATATAATAAAAATCTTTAATAAATGCAAGTTTAAGGGCTGGTTGTTCAGCGGAATTTCAGGCGAATTTTCTATCTTTGTTTATCCTCAAATTCCAAAACTATGGCTGTTATCTCTGTTCCCGTTTGTATCATTAAAAAAACTTGTCCTTATCTTGAACGGTTCTATGGATTTTCTTATTGGTATATCCAACGGTATGTCGAATCGACTTGCAATTTGGACGACGACAATCGGGTGAATCTCCTTCCGAAATTCTGGATGTACCAAAATCTGGATATGTTCCCCGATGATTTCGGAATTATATTCGACCTCCCGTATTACAAAAATGTGGAGGCATTACAAGAACGATATGATTTTTTAGCAAAGCATAATTTAATCTTTCATACACTCCTGCTCGCTCCGTTGATGAGTTCGGTTTTTCATCCATATACGGATGAGGAGGTCTTCGCTTTACAAGACGGAGCAGAACGGCAGGAAGTATTACGAGTATATGAGTTTTTGCAGCAGACGCAGAGAGAGGGTCTCGACCCATCCAAAAAATATTTGCTCTCTTACGGCGGAATGTCGAGCGTCCAGATTCCGAACACCAGTAACTGGTTCATACGAATGGTCGAAAGAGAATACCGCAATCATTATGACGCTTTGGGTAATCCTCCCCGTCATTCCAGACCAAGCGAAGCCAATCCTCCCAAGCGTCGGCCGACCTTTGCCAGCTTTCTCGGATACAACACCCTCTTGTTCCTCCGAGACCATCTCCGCATCAGACCTGCTGTCCCGCAGGAGTTGTGCCAATTCATTAGTGATTACCTGACAGCCTGCTCTGACATTGTGTCAAAACAAGACTTGTCGTATAAAAACATATATGATATGCTCCAAAACTGCAAAAAGACCTATGGAATGTCTTCAATACCTATTTCGTGGGTGAAGGAATAATATGTGGTTTTAATATTCTCGTCTGATAAAATCACATAAATATCTGAAAATCACATTGGTATGAAATTCGCAGCATTCAGGGTAAATTTTAATATTATGAATAAAGAAAAAATCAACACTCTGGATGCCGCACAAGGTGCTGGCACGATGAGCGCCCCCGAGAGCGAAATCTCGAACATTGCAACCGTTACCATCGACAAGCTCAACGACAAAGACGAGGTGGTGGAAACCGAGGAACTCAAACTGGAAGTTGTCGATGGGGACACCAAAGATTGGCAGCACACATTCTGGAATGTAATGTGGCTTGCCAGCAGAACCAAGCCTGCTCCGACCACAACGTGGTCGAATGAGGAGAAAGCCGAGGCCATCATGGGGTATGCCGAAGACCTCTATGCCGACCCGACGCTGTGCCTGCGACACCTTGTATGGACAGCTGACCGTCTGCGCAAGGTCGAAGGCTTCGACGCCTACTGTTCAAGGCTCGGGCTGAATCCCGACTGTGTCGCCCAGCACATCGTCTTCGACGGCTATTACAATGTGCAGGCAGTTATCAAACTTGGGGTAGAGGAGGTCTACGGGGCATATATCGCCATGTTCTCCTTGCCGATCGTAACCTTCGACCGAGAGTAACGGGACACGACAATTCTTTCAATTCATATCTTTCAGAGGGGACTATCCAGCAATGGATAGCCCCCTCAATCTCTTTCATAGCAAATTCTGCATCGCTGCGTCGATTTGGCTGTTCTCGAACGCTCCCAAATAAATCTGTGTAGTTTTCAAACTATGGTGGCCCAACGCTTCCGATATAATACCGATATTCACACCCGATTTCTTCAACACGGTGGCGAATGAGTGCCTTGCGACATAGGTTGTAACCTCGGCCGATATTTTCAGATTTTGAGCCAATTTTCGCAACTCCAAATTTACTTGGTGGCAGACCTTATGCACCCTGTTCCTTTTCTGAATGGGAGTTATATGCAACCGTTCATCGAGTATCGGAAACAGATACCCTGCACGTTCGCAATAATCGTCATAGCGTCCAACAATTTGCACGGCACGCTCGGACAAAGGGATATTGATTGCTCCGTGTGTTTTCTGACGCTTATAGGACAATCGCCCGTCCACAATATTGGCAGGTGTAAGATTCGCCACATCCACAAAGGCAATACCTCCGCACAAATAGGAGAATACAAATATATCGTGTGCCAAACGGTACAAATCGCTTTCAGCAGAACAATCCGCATTGACAATCTTCATTATCTCCTCTTTGCTCAATGCCCGTTTGGGGGTTCGCGTGTCGAACTTGCTCACTTTGTAGTCCTCCCCGAACGGGTTTTTCTCTTTGGCGACCGCTTTTGCCTTAATTGCTCGGTTGAACACGGCCCGCAACGTCCGCATCTGAAAACTCAATGTGGTGTCTTTATTTCCTCTCGCCCGCATCCAAACCTCGAACTTTTCCAAAAACACGGCGTCAATCGTACCGAACGTATAAGTCAATGCACGCCCCTTGTTGAAACTGCGCAACACGCCATAGGAATTTTGATAGGCATAGGCCGTTCCTACCGCCCCTTGTGCTTTGAGGTCTGCAATCAACTTTACATAGAACTCCTCGACACTCTGCGCCCGTATCTCCTCTTTGGATTCATGGACGAGCGTGCGGGGCGTGAACTCCTCCTGCATAGCCTCTTTCGACAGCACAAGCGCATTGCACTCGCCGACGGCACGCAGAATGACCTGCTGAATGTAATTCCGATTGGGGCAATTTCTCTTGGGCTGATTTGCGGCAAAGTCCCAATAGCGGGCGTGTACGGAGATACCCAAACTTTTCATCGTCCGTTTGCCGCCTTTACAGATACGGAGCATGATGGGTGATTCTCCGTTCGTCAGAATTTTGTGATGGTAACATACAACCGAAACAGTTGTTTTCATTGGATTTTGGTTGACTTCTCGGTTGACTTTTCTCGTCAACCAGCGCGTCAACCGCACTATTTCCGTTCAGAATACGCAAAAGAAAAAGGCTCAGCAATCATCAGATTACCAAGCCTTTCCATCAGTCGGGGTGACTGGATTCGAACCAGCGACCACACGCCCCCCAGACGTGTACTCTAACCGGACTGAGCTACGCCCCGATTCCTTCGGCAAAAGAGCAAAACCCTTCGCTTTGGGACTGCAAATATAGTATATTTTTCAAAAACAAACACATTTCCGCAGGATTTTTTTCTATTTTTGCGGAAATGAAACGATTTTCACGTCTTCTGCTAACCTTTTCCGCGGCCCTCGCATCGGCTTGCGGAGGCTCTTCGGGGCCAGTTTTGAGCGATTTCACAACCGAGATTTACACCCCGGCCTACGCGTCGGGCTTCGACATCCGCGGGAACGGGAATAACGCCTCGACGCTCGTCTCGATCCGCAATCCGTGGCAGGGCGGCACGAACGTCGAACAGCACCTGCTGATCCTGCGCGACGACGCCTAAGCCCCCGCCGACTTCGCCGGACAGGTCGTAAAAGCTCCCGTGCGCCACGTGGTGTGCATGTCGTCGAGCCACGTGGCGATGTTCGACGCCATCGGACAGGCCAAGCGTATTTCGGGCGTCTCGGGCATCGACTACATCTCGAATCCCTATGTCCGGGAACACCGTCTCTGCGGCGAGGTCCGCGACGTGGGCTACGACACGAACCTCAATTTCGAACTGCTCGCCGCCATGCGCCCCGACCTCATGCTGCTCTACGGCGTGACGGGCGAAAACACCATCGTCACGGGCAAACTCCGCGAACTGGGCATCCCCTATATATATATCGGCGACTACATGGAAGAATCCCCGCTGGGCAAGGCCGAATGGCTGGTCCTCGCGGCCGAGCTTTGCGACCTGCGCGCGGCCGGGGCCGACACGCTGCAACGGATCGCCCGGGACTACCAGGCCCTGAAAGCACACCCCGCCCCGGATGCACCGCGCCCGAAGGTGATGCTCAACACCCCCTACCGCGACACCTGGTTCCTGCCCTCATCGCAGAGCTACATGATCCGCCTGATCGAGGATGCCGGCGGGGAGTACGTCTACACGAAGAACGATTCGGACACGTCGGTGGCCGTCGACATGGAGGAGGCCTACCTGCTGGCCAACGCCGCCGATTTCTGGCTCAACGTCGGTCCCTGCAACACGCTGGCGGAACTGACGGCCCAGAACCCGAAATTTTCCGGCATTCCGGTCGTGCGCAGCCGGAACGTCTACAACAACAACCGCCGCCAAACCCCGGCCGGAGGTTCCGACTTCTGGGAATCGGGCGTCGTACGCCCCGACCTCGTGCTGCGCGACCTGCGGACGATCTTCTTGGGCGACAGCGTCCCGACCTGTTATTACAAACGCCTCGAATAAGATGAAAAACGCCGCCATTCTCCACCTTTCGCCCCTCTGCCTTCAGCCCGCCGCGCAGGCGCAGGGGTCCGGCACGCGATTCCGCCACTACGCCGACGGACGGGCCGACGTCAGGCGCGATTCGCGCTACGGCTTCGCCGGCGCCCGTTACAAAATCTCGTTCAAATTCCAATACCGCTAAATGACCGCACGCAGAACCACGTTCCTTTTCACGGCGCTCGGGCTGCTCACCGCAGCGCTTTTCATCGCCGACCTCGCCGTCGGATCGGTCGCCGTGCCGTTGGGCGATGTCTGGGCGGCGCTCACAGGCGGCTCCTGCGACCCTGCCACCAGCGACATCATCCTCAAGATCAGGCTCCTGAAAGCCGTCACAGCCCTGTTCGCCGGCGCGGCCCTCGCTGCCGGCGGACTCGAAATGCAAACCCTTTTCCGCAACCCGCTGGCCGGTCCCTACGTGCTGGGCGTCAGCTCGGGCGCAGGACTCGGCGTCGCGCTGTTCCTGCTGGGCGCCCCCCTGCTGGGCGTCGCGGGACACTCGTTCGTCCGGTCGCTGGGCGTGGCCGGGGCTGCGTGGCTCGGCTCGGCGCTCGTGCTGGCCATCGTGATGGCGGTCAGCCGCCGCATCAAGGACATCATGGTCATCCTCATCCTCGGCATGATGCTCGGTTCGGGCATCAGTTCGGTGGTCGAAATCCTCCAATACCTGTCGAGCGAGGCGGCGCTCAAATCGTTCGTCATCTGGACCATGGGGTCGCTGGGCGACGTCACGGGCAGCCAGCTCGCGCTGCTGCTTCCCGTCGTCACCGCGGGACTGGCGCTCGCCGTCGCCGTCATCAAGCCGCTCAACCTGCTGCTGCTAGGCGAGAACTATGCCCGCACGATGGGACTCAACGTGCAGCGCACGCGCACGCTGATCTTCCTCTCCACGGTCCTGCTCGCGGGCACCGTCACCGCCTTCTGCGGCCCGGTGGGTTTCATCGGGCTGGCCGTGCCGCACCTCGCACGCATGCTTTTCGCCTCGGCCGACCACCGCATCCTGATGCCGGGGTCGATGCTCGCGGGCGCGGCCCTGCTTCTGGTCTGCGACCTCGTCGCCAAGAGCCTCGCCCTGCCGATCAACACCATCACGGCCCTGATGGGCATTCCGGTCGTCATCTTCGTCGTCGTCCGCAACCGCAATATCTTCTGACATGAGTATCGCCCTCAACCATATCACGCTCTCCTACGGCAGCCGCACGCTGCTCGAAGATGTCACCGCCGCCTTCGCCCAAGGGTCGCTGACCGCGCTGATCGGCCGCAACGGCACGGGCAAAAGCACCCTGCTGCGGGCCATTGCAGGTCTCGGAACGACCGTCTCCGGCGATGTGGCGCTCTGCGGCCGCCCGCTGGCGTCGCTCACGCCCCACGAGCTGTCCACGACCGTGGGGTTCGTCACCACCGACAAGGTCCGTATCGCCAACCTCGCCTGCGAGGACGTCGTAGCGCTGGGACGCGCCCCCTACACCAACTGGATCGGGCGCATGCAGGAGGCCGACCGCGCCGTCGTCGAACGCTCGCTCCGCCTGGTGGGGATGTCGGCCTTCGCCCGCAAGACCATGGACCGCATGTCCGACGGCGAGTGCCAGCGGGTGATGATCGCCCGCGCGCTGGCCCAGGACACCCCGGTCATCCTGCTCGACGAACCCACGGCGTTCCTCGACCTCCCGAACCGCTACGAGCTGGCGACGCTGCTCCGGCGGCTGACCCGCGACGAGGGCAAGTGCATCCTCTTCTCGACGCACGACCTCGACGTGGCGCTCTCGCTCTGCGACTCGGTGGCGCTGATCGACACCCCTTCGCTCCACCACCTCCCTGCGGGGGAGATGGTCGGCAGCGGACTGATCGAGCGTCTCTTCTCGGGCGAAAACGCCCGCTTCGACCCCGAGACGCGGACCGTACGGCTACGCTGACAGCTCAAGAAACGACCGTCCGAGGGACTTCCGGCAAAAAATCCGTAATTTTTTCGCATATTTTTTGTACAAGTCACTTTTTTGCTTACCTTTGCACCGCTAAAGCAACCCCGTTCGGGGCATGCGATAGTGGTAAAGGCCCATTCGTCTATCGGTTAGGACGCAAGATTTTCATTCTTGAAAGAGGAGTTCGACTCTCCTATGGGCTACGAACGAAGGGGCCGGAAGAGGGGCGCGAAAAAGGAAGACGGGAGACCGGAATCGAAAAATGCACCGCCGAACACGCCCCCTACGGGTGAAAAAACTTTTCGAGGAGCGGACCCCCGGGTCTATCCGAAAGCGGCCAAGGCCGTTTCAAGCCAAACGACTGAAAAAAAGTAAAAAATAAAAATTAACGGATTATGGCAAACCATAAGTCATCGAAGAAGAGAATTCGCCAGACCTTGACGAAGCGCGCTCACAACCGCCTGTTCCACAAGACGGCCCGCAACGCCGTGAAGGCCCTGCGCACGACCACCGAGAAGAGCGCCGCCGAGGCCCTGCTTCCGAAGGTAACCGCTATGCTCGACAAACTGGCAAAGCACAACATCGTGCACAAGAACAAGGCTGCGAACCTGAAGAGTTCGATCCAGCTTCACGTGAACGCACTCTAAATCTTCGTCCGAGGGAGGAGCGCTCCCGCACCGAGACAGAAAAGCCGCACCGGAAACGGGCGGCTTTTTCCGTATCCCGCCCGGCGCGACGACAAGCGACGTCCGGCGGATTTGGATTTCACACAAATCGTCCCTGCCGGAGACAACTCCGGCAGGGACGATTTTCATTTCGGGAGCGCTTCCCGGCCCCTCCGGGCCTGCCCCGCTATTTCAGGCCTTCGATCACCGCGGCGATGCGGGAGAAAACCTCCTCCATCGTCCCCGTACCGTTGACCGAGGCGTATTTACCCTGTGCGGCGTAGTAGTCCGCCACGACGGCCGTCTGCTCGCGGTAAACATCCAGACGCCCGCGAATCACCTCTTCCGAAGCGTCGTCGGCGCGTCCCGAATCCTTGCCGCGCAGCAGGATGCGGCGCACCAGCTCCTCCTCGGGGACGTGGATGTCGATCATCACATCGACCTTCAGGCCGTGTCCGGCAAGGATTTTGTCGAACTCCTCGGCCTGAACCGTGGTGCGGGGAAAGCCGTCGAAAATACAGCCGGCGGCGTTCATGTGCCCGGTGACATAGTGGTCGATCATGCCGATTACGATCTCATCGGGAGCCAGCTGCCCGGCCTTGATGTAGGCTTCCATGCTCTGTCCCAGTTCCGTACCCCGGCGAATCTCGTCACGGATCACCTCGCCCGTGGAAACGTGATCGATTCCGTAGTGTTCCTTCAGGCGCTGTGCCTGCGTGCCTTTGCCGCAACCCGGAGCGCCGAATAAGACGATATTTACCATAACTAACCCTTTTAGTAATTTGGACCGGGCAAAATTACGTTATTTTTTGGGGAAACAAGAGTATTTCCTTAATTTTGTAAAAAATTTTAGATTCATGGACCAGAAAAAGCGCACCGAGATCGCTTCGCTCGGACAATTCGGACTCATCGACCTGCTGACCAGCGGATTCACCCCGAAGAACGCCTCGACGCTCAAGGGCGCGGGGGACGACGCCGCGGTGATCGCCCCGGGACGCGGCGAAGCGGTGCTCTGCACGACCGACTCCTTCTACGAAGGCGTCGACTTCGACCTCACCTATTTTCCGCTCAAACACCTGGGTTACAAGGCCGTGACGGCCGGCGTGAGCGACATCCTGGCCATGAACGCCCTCCCGGCGCAGATCACCGTGTCGCTCGGCGTCTCGTCGAAACTGCCCGTCGAAGCTCTTCAGGACCTCTACGAAGGCATCGCCTTCGCCTGCAAGGAGCAGGAGATCGACCTCGTGGGCGGCGACACGCGCGCCTCGATGACGGGGCTGGTCATCACCGTCACCACGCTTGGCTACGCCAAAAAGGAGAAGGTCGTCTACCGCAGCGGTGCGCAGCAGAACGACCTCGTCTGCATCACGGGCAACCTCGGGGCCGCCTACATGGGCCTGCAACTGCTCGAACGCGAAAAGCGGGTGCTTGCCGACGTGGAGAACCCCGAGCCGCAGTTCAAGGGCTACGAATACCTGCTTGAAAAATACCTCAAGCCGCGCCCCCGCACCGACATCGTCCGTGCGCTGGCCGAAGAAAAGATCCGCCCCACGTCGATGATCGACCTCTCGGACGGCCTGGCGAGCGACCTGATGCAGATCTGCAAATCGTCGGCCTGCGGCGCGCGCATCTACCTCGAACGCATCCCGATCGCCCGGCAGACCTCGGCGCTGGCCGAGGAGATGCACTCGGACCCGGTCGTTGCGGCTCTGAACGGCGGCGAGGACTACGAACTGCTCTTCACCGTGCCGCTTTCGATGCAGGAACAGATCATGCGGCTGGGCCTTGTGGACGTCATCGGCCACATCACCCCCGCCTCCACGGGCTGTTACCTCGTGACGCCCGACGGGCAGGACATAAAGCTGAAGGCACAAGGGTTCCCGGAAGAATAAGCGTCTTACCGCCGCCCGCCGCCGATGGCTATTCCGAACGTGAGCGACAGATGGCGGTTGGCCCGCTCCGTACAGGTGTAACCCAGCGTGACGCGCAGCCGGTTCCAGCATTCGCAGCCAACGCGCGGCATCACGCAAAATGCCGCACAGTCGCTGGACGGAGTATCGGAGACAGCCCCTTCGGCCGTTCGGAGGACATACGCCCCACCGATCCCTGCTCCCGCGAACAACGCCACTTTCGGCGTCAGATGCAGGTTGTAATCCGCAACGGCCATCAGGCTGAACATCATAAAAGGGTCCTGCGAGCAGACGCCCGCAGCCAGCCGCGAGTAACACGACCCGCCGAGCCGCAAACCCACATCGAAGGGAGTTCTCCGGAAATTGTAACGACTTTCAGCGACCAGGCAAAAGCCCGCCGCATCGTTGTCAAAGCTTCCGAGCGAGGCATAGCCAAAGGTCGCCCCGACAGCCACCTCACCCTCGAAATGCCCGGCCCCCGGATAACCGGGGCCTACGGCCGTATCCTGCGCCTGCAAGCCGCAAAACGGAAGCACGGCGAAAATCAGAAAAATGCAGCATCTTATCATCGGGTCAGCGTTGGGATTGAATTCGCCGGTAAGATACGCAAAATCCCATATCCGGCACCATTTTCAGGAAACAAATTGCGGAAGTCCGCCCGAAGCGCAGTCAAGAGCAGGCTCCCCGCAGTTCTGCCCTGCGGGGAGCCTGCGTAAGCGGCAAGAAGTCTGCCTATTCCTCGCCAAAGAGAATTTCCTACGTTCGCTTATCGGGAATAAACTTACACTTTCCGTGTTTGTCAGTATGTTCCACAAAGATAGGAAAAAGCGGAGATAATCCAAATACTGATAAATTTTTAATTCTTAATTTTTCATTTTTAATTTAAATGTGTATCTTTGCGGTCCCTTTGGGGATTTAATTAACTAATTAAAAGCATTATGAACAATTACGAAACCGTTTTCATTGTCACGCCGGTTCTGTCCGATGCACAGGTGCAGGAAGTCGCTGACAAATTCCAGGGTGTCATCACCGAAAACGGCGGTCAGATCGTGAACAAGGAGTCGTGGGGCCTTCGCAAGCTCGCCTACCCTATTCAGAAGAAGACCACCGGTTTCTACTTCCTGGTAGAGTTCACGGGCGAAGGCTCGCTCGTCAACACGCTCGAAACGCAGTACCGCCGCGACGAGCGCGTGATCCGTTTCTTAACTTTCAAGCAGGACAAATACGCCGTGGAATATTCGGAGAAGCGTCGTGCAAAACTTTCTAACAAGCAGGAGGAGTAAACCATGGCACAGGACAACAAAGCACAGTCGGAAATCCGTTACCTGAATCCCGTATCGGTAGACGTCAAGAAGAAAAAGTACTGCCGTTTCAAGAAGCTCGGCATCAAGTACGTAGATTATAAGGACGGCGAGTTCCTCAAGAAGTTCCTCAACGAGCAGGGCAAGATTCTTCCGCGCCGCCTGACGGGTACTTCGCAGAAGTTCCAGAAGAAGGTCGCCCAGGCCGTGAAGCGTGCGCGCCACCTGGCCATCCTGCCCTTCGTAACCGATTGCATGAAATAATTAAAAGGAGGACAAGACCATGGAAGTAATTCTGATCAAAGATATTGAAAACCTGGGCTACGCCAACGACATCGTGAACGTGAAGCCCGGCTACGCCAACAACTACCTGATCCCCCAGGGCTACGCCAAGTCGGCTACCGCCGCCGCCAAGAAGGTCCTCGCCGAGAACCTCAAGCAGCGCGCCCACAAGGACGCCAAGATCCTGGCCGACGCACAGGCTCTGGCCGAGACCATCGCCAACCTGCCGCTGTCGCTGTCGGTGAAGGCCGAGGAGGGTAAACTCTTCGGTACGGTCACGGCAACGGACCTCGCCGAGGCGCTCGCTGCCAAGGGCATCACCGTAGACCGCAAGCAGATCAGCGTCGAGGCCGTCAAGACCGTCGGCGAGTTCGAGGCTACGGTCCGCCTGCACAAGGAGGTCAAGGCTACGATCAAGTTCTCGGTTTCCGCTGCCGAGTAACGCGAAAAGACATTTATACGAAAAGAGCCTCCCGATGCGGGAGGCTCTTTTCGGTTGACGACGTTCGTCAATGCGGCCCCGCAGCAGGCGGATCGGCCTGCCGCGGCTTCATCGCGTAGGACCGGAGCACCAGCCCCACCCCCACGAAAATCACCAGTGCGAAAATCACCGTATCGGCATGCAGCTTGTCCAGCCCCATCCCTACCGAAATGGCGATCGCCAGCACGGGCTGCAAATAGGTGTAGATGCTCGACACGGTGGGCTGTACCGTTTTGAGGGCATAGTTGAGCATCAGGTTGGGGATATAAGTCGGAACCGTCAGCACGAAAAGCGTCGGAAACAGGGCGTGACGGGCAATGGCCGCGAAATCGGTGTGAACGATCGGGCCGATACCTAACGGCAGGGCCATGACCGCCGCCGCGCAGTAGAGCCAGCGCAGCACGGTCGTAATGCGGTACTTGGCGATCAGCCGCTTGAACCACACCATATACACCGACGTGACGCAGGCGCATAGAAAGATCATCACGTTTCCCCAGAGATGCGAATGCGCGTGCGACGACGAGGCCCCGGCCAGCACCACCGCCACAGCTCCCGCCATGCCGAGCACGAGTCCCGTGATCTTGAGCCGGGTGAAACGGTCCATTCCCAGCAGCACGGAGAGCGCCAGCACCAGCAGCGGCACGATGGTGTCGATGATCGAACCGTCGATCGGCGAGGTCATCGACAAACCGTACATGATGAAGACCTTGCGCAATACGCCGATCAGCAGCGCAGCGCCGATCAGTTTGCGAATATCCGCCCGCTCGACCTTCTCGGCCTTCTGCCACAGCAGCGGCACGAGCGAAAAGAGCGCCGTGGCGACGAGCGACGCCGAGACCATCGCCATCGGATGCACGTAATGCGGCAGGACTATGTTGTAAAAAGGGTAATCCATCGCCCAGAGGACGTTGCACACCAACAGGGCCAGATGGGGTTTCAGTCTGTTCATTCGTTTCGTCGTTTACCCCGCAAAGACAAAAACAGTGCCCGAATCCCCACACGGCACGGCGCAAAAAAAGGGCTTCCTGCAAAGAAAGCCCCATATATAACGCAAATCGCCCGTTACCGCCGGTCCGGAATACGGAACGTCGCCGGGGAAGCACCCGGAATCACCTCGCCGCAGTAGTAAACCTTCCACGCGTCCCTGGCGTAACCCCACCCAAGCTCTTCAAACGACGACGACGATGCGCCCGGCACTTCGCGTCCCTGATAGACCACCTTCCAGGGGTCCTTGCCGTAACCGCCGCCCAGATATTCGAACGACGAAGCCGAAACGCCTTCCACCTTTCGCCCCCGATAATATACCGACCAGCTGTCTTTCGCATAACCGCCGCCGAGCATCCCGTCCGGCGACTGCCCGGGCCGGAGCTGCTCCCCGCGGAAATAGGTGTTCCAGTTGTCCTTGCCGTAACCCCGTCCCTTATACTCGAACGACATGGCCGAGGCACCTTCCAGCTTCCGGCCTTCGTAAAACACCGTCCAATTATCCTTGCCGTACCCGCCTCCCAGATCGGCGAACGAGGATACCGAAGCCCCCTCGACCTTCCGGCCGCGGTAAT